>ENA-OXUB01000997-OXUB01000997.1-human-gut-metagenome-genome-assembly--contig:-NODE-997-length-12448-cov-7.837408_pt1 | contig 12448 bp, 9 predicted proteins | sample MGYA00249345_ERZ652652 | MGnify/ENA primary metagenome ERZ652652 (study PRJEB26925, sample SAMN05826496) | human gut metagenome | biome: ENVO:2100002; feature: ENVO:00000062; material: ENVO:00002003... | reverse complement strand
GACGGGACGGTTCTTGCCCTCTACCGCTGCGCTTAAAACGCTTCATCAACAAATGTTTCCGAATTGTTAAGACGCAAAAATAAGTAGAGGTGGTCCTGCTCATGTAAGGGGGTCACCGTTTGCTCCGAACGAAGTTCCTGCCCCTGTTTGTGCAGCGGTGTTGTCCGGCTCGCCCACACAAAGTGTGAGGTCATGGCGCAGTAGGGATAAGCTGTAAAAAGAAGCATGGACGCCCCCGAAAAGGAGAGCGTCCATGCTTCTTGCTGTATCCGAATGGAGGAGATTGCGAAATCAGTGATTGTCCGGGCAGACGATTTCCAGCATCTGATCGAAAACCTCTTCCATCTGCCGCACCAGTGTGAACTGGGTGCGGGCGCGGTCGAGGTTGTGATCCGGGCGAGCAATATGGAAATAATGGTCGCCCTCCAGATAGTCAGTCAGAAAACGGATGCCGCATTCCAGTGTCAAGAGCCTTGCACCCCATGCAAGGCTCTTTTTTTCTGCCATGCTCATGGATGCCCCGGCAGTGGAGAGATACCCTTTGGCGAACACTTCGTACAGATGCAGGTCAAAATGGACTTTGCTCTGGTCAGGTTCGTCCTCAGCGCAGTCGTTGGCACCGGTGCGGATGGAATCGCCGAAGTCGTAGGCCGAAAGTCCCGGCATCACGGTGTCGAGGTCAATGACACAGATGCCTTTTCCGGTAGCGGCATCGATGAGGACATTGTTGATCTTGGTGTCATTGTGGGTGACGCGCAGAGGAATTTCGCCAGCTGCCAGCTGATCCAGCAGGACATGGCAGTCCTGCTCCCTCGCATGGATAAATTCGATTTCCGACGTGATATTTTTTGCCCGGCCCAGTGCATCGGCGGCGAGGGCTTTTTCAAAATTGGCATAGCGGTTGGGCGTGTCGTGGAAACGGGCAATGGTCTCGTGGAGGGTGGAGGCCGGGTAATCCGCCAGCTGGTTCTGGAACTTGCCCAGCGTCTCGGCCACGGTGCGGAAGTCGGCTTCGCTGCCGACCTGCTGCAAACAGATGGTATCTTCTACAAAGTCGTAGGCACGCCATGCGCCGCCGTCTGCATCCAGATAGCAAGTCGACCCCGACAAAGTTGGGATGACATTCAGCGTTTCCCGTGCTGGGTCGCCGCCCTCGGCAAGAATTTTCGCCCGCAGATGCCGGGTCACGCCGCAGACATTCTCCATCAGGCCCACCGGGTTAGTAAAGGTATCTGTGTTGATGCGCTGCAAAATAAAGCGTTTGGAATGATCTTCCCGCCAGACCACAAAGGTGTCGTTGATGTGCCCCTCACCATAGTGGTGAGCATCGCAGAGCACAGGCCCGCCAAAATCAAAGGCATTTGCAGCAGACTGGAGCAGAGAAAGGGTAACGGATTTCATCATAAATTTCTCGTTTTCGTTATACTTCATGCCGTTTTGACGGGGCAGGGCGTTGTCCCTGCCGCACCTGACGGCGGTATTCATTGGGGGTCAAGCCTTCCGCCTTGCGGAAGCATTGGGAAAAATAGCTGGGAGAGGAAAAGCCCATCAACTCGCTGATCTGCGCCAGACTGTAACCGGTGTTGCCCAGCATATATTTGCTTTCCTCAATACGGCGGCGGTTCAGATAGGTGATCGGAGAGATGCCATACTCTTTTTGGAAGGTATGGGCCAGATAGTATTTGTTGATGTGGGCGATTTCGGCAAGGGCATCCAGCGAGATATCTTCGCGGTAGTTGCTGTCCAGATACCGCTTGATCTCCACACACTCCCGGCTGTCGGAGCGGGGCGTTTCCTCTACCTGCAAAGAAAGCGTGGTACACCGCACCAGCCAGATGAGCAGCACTTCCAGCAGATCCTGACAGACCGTTTCGCAGCCGTCCAGACTGCGGTCAGCTTCGGCCAGCAGCATATGGAGCAGCGTCACCATCCGCTCCCGATTTTTCCGGCAGTTGAATATAGCGTAGGAAGAATCTGATTTTCCAAATAAGATCTCGATGCCAGCAACGCCCAATACAATGTATTCCAGAGGTGCAGCATTCAGGCTCAACTCGGTATGCTCTACCTGCGGATTGACGATAATCATATCATCCGGTTTGACTGGATAAAGCTGACCGCTTAAATAAAACTGACCTTCTCCGCTCAGACAGTAGAACAGCTCTGTGCAGGAATGGGTGTGGGCAGTGCTGTTCCAATCGCCGCCAAATTTGCTTTTGCTGATGTACAGCAGCCGGAAGGATTCCCGTGGAGCGGGAGCATGGCGGATATCAAATCGCTCGGTACTCATAAATGGCTCCTTTTGAGGCAAAACGCAAAAACTATAAAAATAAAAGCAAGATGCTAAAAATGCAAGCCTAAAAACGATGCGTTTTTTCGTGCGTTTTTTCTCATTATAGAGGCAATGAAGAAAAAATGCAAGCCCTGATTTTTGGACGGGTTCAATACTTTTGCCTTCGATATAGTGCAAAAAATATGTCAAACTGGTTACAAGCGGGGAAAATGTACCAAAACTACAGTACAAATTTTATTGCTTTTGCTGAAAGAATTTCCCGAAAAGCAATATTTCTAAAAAATGAAACAACAAAGACCTTGTTGCGAACCGTAAAAACCTCTATATTGGAACCAGAAAAAACCACAGCCCTCTCGGACGAAGCCTGTTTGCCCCGGCTGTGTTTTGAACGGAACTTTATGATGGAGGATACACTATGAAACGCATTTCTCGTCGCAATTTTCTGAAAGTGGCTGGCGTGGGTGCCGCTGCACTGGGCCTGGCTGCCTGTGGTGGTGCTGCCAGCTCCACCGCGTCCAGCACGGCATCTTCTGCCGCTACTTCTTCCGCAGTGGCTGCGGACGTCACCATCAAGGTTGCCGCCATCGAGACCGGCTACGGCGCTGAGATGTGGAAAAAGGTCACCGAGGCCTTTACCGCCCAGACCGGCATCAAGGTGGACCTGACCACCGACAAAAAGCTGGAGGACGTCATCGGCCCCTCCATGCAGGGCGGCGACTACCCCGACGTGGTTCATCTGGCCACCGGCCGTGAAGCTGCCCTGACCGAGCAGTTCATCAAGGGCAACCTGATCGCCGACATCACCGATGTGCTGAGCATGACCGTGCCCGGCGAGAGCAAGAAGGTGAGCGAGAAGATCGCCGGCGGCTTTACCGACACCTCCCTGACCAACCCCTACGGCGACGGCAAAACCTATCTGGCTCCCATGTTCTACAGCCCCTGCGGCCTGTTCTACAACGCCGGTTTCCTGAAGGAAAAGGGCTGGGACGTGCCCAAGACCTGGGACGAGATGTGGGCACTGGGCGACAAGGCTGCCGCTGAGGGCACCTACCTGTTCACCTACCCCACCACCGGCTACTTCGACGCCTTCTTCTATGCGCTGATGTACGCCGCAGGCGGCCCCGACTTCTTCAACAAGGCTACCCACTACGAAGAAGGCATCTGGGACACCCCCGAGGCAAAGACCTGCTTTGATATCGTGGCAAAGCTGGCTTCCTACACCAACCCCATCACCCCCGCACAGGCCAACGATCAGGACTTTACCCAGAACCAGCAGCTGGTGCTGGACAACAAGGCCCTGTTCATGCCCAACGGCACCTGGATCGTGGGCGAGATGGCCGAGGCTCCCCGTGCAGACGGCTTTGAGTGGGGCATGACCGCCCTGCCCGCTGTCAAAGCCGGCGGCGATGGTTACAGCTACACCTGGTTCGAGCAGGCATGGATCCCGGCAGGTGCTGAGCATCTGGATGCAGCCAAGCAGTTCGTGGCGTACCTGTATAGTGACGAAGCCTGCAAGCTGTTTGCCGAGAGCGGCGCGATCCAGCCTGTGCTGGGCATCGCCGACAGTCTGGAAGGCGACAACAAGATGTTCTACTCCATCTATGATAACGGCGCAAAGGCAGCTATGGGCAACTTTGCAGCCTTCAGCGCCATCCCCGGCGTGGAAGTCCGCACCGTGTTCTTCGATCCCGTCAACTCGCTGGTCTCCGGCAGCATGACCGAGCAGCAGTGGATCGATGGCATCAAGTCCGCCAGCGACCAGATGCGCGCCAACATCATCGAGTAATTAAGCCCTGCCCAGCGGGGGCGGTTTTTACCGCCTCCGCTTTTTTGGGCTGTACAGTACCATCAAGAAAGGAGCGGTCAATCCCCTATGAGAACGGATAAAAGCCGCAAACGGTTCGTATTCCTCTGTGTGGCACCGGCTACCATCCTGTTTTTCCTCTTTATGATCCTGCCCACCCTCAACGTGTTCCGCATGAGTTTGTATGAGCGAGGTGCCTATTCTCCCAACGAGACCTTTGTGGGGCTCAAAAACTTCCAGCATCTGCTGAAAGATACCCAGTTCATCCGCTCCATGCAGAATATGATCCTGCTCGTGGTGGTGGTCACCATCGTCACCTTTGCGTTTGCACTGGTGTTTGCAGCCATCCTGACCCGCGAAAAGATCAAAGGGCAGAACTTCTTTCGGGTCATCTTCTACATCCCCAACATCCTGTCGGTGGTCGTCATCTCCGGCATCTTCTCTGCCATCTATAAGCCGGAAAACGGCATGCTGAACAGCATCATCGGCCTGTTCCGCAACATGAGCGACCCCATCCTGTGGAAGGGCGAAAAACTGGTCATCCCCTCCATCATCATTGCCATGGTGTGGCAGGCCATCGGCTACTACATGGTCATGTACATGGCCTCCATGTCTGCCGTGCCCATCAGCCTGTACGAGAGCGCCAATCTGGACGGTGCCGGGCGGCTGACCCAGTTCTTCCAGATCACCATCCCCCTTATCTGGACGAATATCCGCACCACTCTGACCTTCTTTATCATCTCCACCATCAACATGGCCTTCCTCTTCGTCAAGGCCATGACAAGCGGCGGCCCCAACGGCGCATCGGATGTGGCGCTGAGTTATATGTACAGCCAGAAAGACGCTGGCCTGTATGGTTACAGTATGGCCATCGGCGTGGTAATCTTCCTGTTCTCGTTTGCCCTGTCCGCCTGTGTCAACAAGGTCACCAACCGCGATACGCTGGAATTTTAAGGAGGGAAGAAGATGCAGAATACCACCGAAAAATCTTCCCGCTCTGCGGAAGGTCTGTACAAGTTTTTCATCTATTTTGTGCTGGTTCTGCTGGCCGTTACCATCATCGTGCCGGTGGCATGGGTGTTCATGGCCTCCATCAAGCAGAATGCAGAGTTCTACGGCAACCCCTGGGCACTGCCCGCCGGGTTCTACTGGCAGAACTTCGTCAACGCATGGAACGGCGCGAAAATGGGCGAATATATGCTCAACTCGGTCATCGTCACCGCGCTGGCGCTGGCACTGTTGCTGGTCGTTGCCCTGCCCGCCGCCTACTGTCTGTCCCGCTTCCACTTCAAGGGGCGCAAGATACTGAACACCTTGTTCATGGCGGGCCTGTTCATCAACGTGAACTACATCGTGGTGCCCATCTTTTTGATGCTGCGGGACAGCGATGTGTGGCTGAAAGGCCATTTCGGCAGCGGCTTTCTGCTGAACAATCTGGTGGTGCTGGCGGTGGTATACGCCGCCACCGCGCTGCCCTTTACCATCTACCTGCTGTCGGGCTACTTTGCCACCCTGCCCCACGACTTTGAGGAGGCGGCCTACATCGACGGTGCGAGCTATTTCTCCACCATGACCCGCATCATCTTCCCCATGGCAAAGCCGTCCATCATCACCATTATCCTGTTCAACTTCCTGTCCTTCTGGAACGAGTATATTATTTCCATGACCCTCATGAGTTCTACCAGCGCACCCCGCACCCTGCCGGTCGGCCTGCTGAACCTGATGCAGGCCCAGCAGAGTGCGGCGCAGTACGGCACCATGTATGCCGGTTTAGTGCTGGTGATGCTGCCCACCCTGATTTTGTACATCTGCGTGCAGCGGCAGCTGACGCAGGGCATGACCGTGGGCGGTCTGAAAGGGTAAGGTGACAAACGATGAAAGCATTCTGGAAAAACAATCCTGCCCTGCGCATCGTGCTGATGATCGTGCTGTTTGTGCTGTCCATTGCACTGGTGGTCGCAGGCTGGAAAATGACCGGGCAGCTGGCTGGTCTTGGCATTATGCTCTTGGGCGTGGCGTTGCTGCTGGCAGTGCTGGCCATCTACAATGCGACCTATCAGGATTGAGGATAAGAGAGAGGTAAAGGAGAATCCCTATGGATGAAACAAGAAAGTCCGGGCGCGTGACAATCCCCACCGACTTGGACGTGGTGCCCGAAACGCTGGAAATTCTGAAAAAGTGGGGTGCAGACGCCATCCGCGACTGCGACGGCACCGATTTTCCGCAGCAGCTGAAGGATGCCGATGCAAAGATCTACTCCACCTATTATACCACCCGCAAGGATAACGCATGGGCAAAGGCAAACCCGGACGAGGTACAGCAGTGCTACATCATGACCGGCTTCTACACCGCGCCCGGCGACACCGTGACCATCCCGCTGATGAAGGGCATCAGCCCGGAGCTGATGCAGGTGAACACCAACGATGACATCACCCGCTGGTGGGAGGTCATGGATCGAACCACCGGTCAGCCCGTGCCGCCGGAGCAGTGGAGCTACGCCGACGGCAGTGTGACCGTACAGGCCGTACCGTTCCATGAGTATACCGTCAGTTTTCTGGCTTACCTCATCTGGGACCCGGTGCATATGTACAACGCTACCACCAACGGCTGGACGAACTTTGAGCACCAGATTACTTTTGATGTGCGTCAGCCCAAGACCCACAAGTATTCCATGGAGCGCCTGCGCAAGTTCATTGCAGAGCACCCCTATGTTAACGTCATCCGCTACACCACCTTCTTCCACCAGTTCACCCTGATCTTCGACGAGCTGAAGCGGGAGAAGTTCGTGGACTGGTATGGATACTCTGCTTCGGTCAGCCCTTATATCCTCAACCAGTTTGAGCAGGAAGTGGGCTACAAGTTCCGCCCGGAGTACATCATCGATCAGGGCTACTATAACAACCAGTACCGGGTGCCCAGCAAGGAATTCCGGGATTTTCAGGCCTTCCAGCGCCGCGAGGTGGCAAAGCTTGCCAAGGAGATGGTGGACATCACCCACGCGTGCGGGTGCGAAGCCATGATGTTCCTCGGCGATCACTGGATCGGCACCGAACCTTTCATGCCGGAGTTCAAGACCATCGGACTGGATGCCGTAGTGGGCAGCGTGGGCAACGGCTCCACCCTGCGCCTGATCTCTGACATTGAGGGCGTGAAGTACACCGAGGGCCGTTTCCTGCCGTACTTCTTCCCCGACACCTTCCACGAGGGCGGCGACCCGGTGCGGGAAGCCAAGGAGAACTGGGTTACAGCCCGCCGCGCTATCCTGCGCAAGCCCATCGACCGCATCGGCTATGGCGGCTATCTGAAACTGGCCTTGCAGTTCCCGGAGTTCGTGGACTACGTGGAGAGCGTCTGCAACGAGTTCCGCGAACTGTACGAGAACATCAAGGACACCACACCCTACTGTGTCAAGCGAGTGGCCGTGCTGAACTGTTGGGGTAAAATGCGGGCTTGGGGCTGTCACATGGTGCATCACGCCCTCTATTACAAGCAGAACTATAGCTATGCCGGTGTCATTGAGATGCTGTCCGGTGCGCCCTTTGATGTGAAGTTTATCAGCTTTGAGGATATCAAGAACGACCCGCATCTGCTGGATTCGTTGGATGTCATTATCAATGTCGGCGATGCCGACACCGCACACACCGGCGGCATCTGGTGGGAAGACCCGGAGATCTCCTCCGCTATCCGCAAGTTCGTCTGGAACGGCGGCGGCTTTATCGGCGTGGGTGAGCCTTCCGGTCACCCGTATCAGGGCCACATTCTCCAGCTTGCCAGCGTGCTGGGCGTGGAGGAAGAAAACGGCTTCACCCTCAACTACGACAAGTACAACTGGGAAGAACACCCGGACCATTTCATTCTGAAGGATGCCGACCGGCCCATCGACTTTGGCGAGGGCAAGAGGAATATTTATGCGCTGGAAGGCACCGAAGTGCTGGTGCAGCGAAACAAAGAAGTACAGATGGCCGCACACGACTTCGGAAAGGGTCGTGCCGTGTACATCAGCGGCGTGCCGTACAGCTTTGCCAACAGCCGCACCCTTTACCGCGCTATCCTGTGGAGTGCCCACAGCGAGGAGGAACTGCATACATGGTTCAGCTCCAATTATAATGTAGAAGTTCACGCCTACGTCAAGAACGGCAAGTATTGTGTGGTGAACAACACGTACGAGCCGCAGGACACCACCGTTTACACCACAGACGGCAGCAGCTTTGCTCTGCATCTGGATGCCAACGAGATCAAGTGGTATGAGATCTAAGTTCTCCTTTTCATAAACGAACACAACGGGCAGCTCTGTTACCAGAGCTGCCCGTTGTGTTTGCTGTATCTGCCGATAACTCAACCTGTGTCAATCGAACGCTGCAATGGAGATGGCTGGAAACGCAGAAATTCAGTAATGCAAGCGTAATAGACCTGCAGAAAAAAGAAACTGCCCGTGCGAGTATGCGTAAGATGGTGAAACACTTACTGAAAAAATTTAAGTATCCACCGGTGGCATATGATACGGCAATCAGCACGGTCATTAGCCAGTGTGAGATGTGAACTGACAACATGGTAGTATGAATTGTATGAAATGTCGTTGATTTGTGCTTGACAATCGGATTCCTTTTCTGTAAAATGATTTTAGAAAATACTATTATTGAAAATACGAAAGGCTGTTTTATGGGCAAGATGATCTTAGATGACCTCCGCAAGCGTCTGGAACGTCTGGACGAAGACGCAGACCTGATGATCGACAATAACGACCGCTATCAGATGGTGATCGTAGGCGGCAGTGCGTTTATTTTGCTGGGCAAGCTGACCCGCGCTACTCATGACATTGATGCCTTGAGTGTTCCGAAAGAACTGTATAGCTTGCTCGGCAAGTACGACATCAACACCGATGTGGAAGCTTACATCGACAATTTCCCGTATAACTTCCAAGACCGGCTCCAGCCGCTGCCCTTTGGTGGAACAAAGGTACAGTTCTACACACCCAGTCTGGAGGATTTGGTGATTGCAAAGCTCTGCTCGTTCCGGGATACTGACAAGGCAGACGTAGAGAGCGAAGCTGTGCGGAACTCTTTGGATTGGGACTTGCTGGAACACCTTGCAACGGATGAAGATGAACTGAAAGCCAGCATCTTGAACGATTGGCGGTATCGGGATTTTTATATCCGTTATCAGGAGTATGTGGAGAGGTGGAGACCATGCGAAAGCTGACATTTGAGGGCTTCTTGAAGCAGTATGTGGCAGAACTTTCCGGGGTGCAGACGGCAAGCGTCCATAAACTTGCAGCTTGTCTAAATGAAAATCCCCGCTTGAAAGAACCGCTGTTTCTCTATGCTTTGGCCTATGATAAAGTGGATTTATTGCTCCACTATACTGCAAACAGCACGGTCGTTGCGGAATATGAGCGGCTTTCTAATCGCTACTTGCTGGCGAAAATGCTGCTGCTCTTGGAAAAACAATCTCCTGAACTGCCGGAGGGCTATTTGAAGGTCTGGCGCAGCTATTGCTCGGTGCGGGATGCCGCCCTTGCGGACAATGACACGAAAGAACTGATCCATCGCCGGGTATTGGAACTTCAGCATAAAAAGAAATTGACGAATTATCGCCTTTACACAGACTTGAAGTTGAATCCGGGCAATGTGAATGCATGGCTCAAACACAACGATTCCAGCAAAATGAGCCTTGACTGTGCACGGCAGATTTACAAGTATGCAAAAAGCTACCCGTCTGTTCGATAAGAAAAAGGAAGTGAGCCTATGACCGCCGTAATTTACGCCCGCTATTCATCGGATAACCAGCGTGAAGAATCCATTGAAGGCCAGATTCGGGAATGTACGGCTTATGCGGAAAAGAACGGCATCACGGTCATCAAGCACTACATTGACCGTGCATTCTCTGCCAAAACGGACAATCGCCCGGAATTCCAGCAGATGATCAAAGACAGCAGCAAAAAGCTGTTTGATGTTGTTCTCGTCTGGAAATTTGACCGCTTTGCCCGGAATCGTTTTGATAGCGCAAATTACAAGATGATCCTGAAAAAGAACGGTGTCCATCTGATTTCCGTTATGGAGCCCATTGCCGAGGGTTCACAGGGCATTCTGGTGGAAACCCTGCTGGAAGGTATGGCAGAATACTATTCGGCAGAGCTGTCCGAAAAAGTGATTCGTGGTCAGACCGAGAACGCCTTGAAGGGTAAGTGCACTGGCGGTACGGGAACTATCGGCTACAAAATCGACGAGGACAAGTTCTATCATCTTGACCCGTTGACCGCTCCGTTGGTACTGGAAGCCTTTCAGCGGTATGACAACGGTGATAAGATGGTGGAAATCGTAAACTTCCTCAACGATAAGGGCGTCCGCAATATGCTGGGCGGCAAAATGACCCACAGTAGTGTGAACACCATGTTGAAGAACCGCCGGTACATTGGAGAATTGTCTTTCCGGGACATCGTTGTGCCGGATGCAATTCCGGTTATTGTTCCGAAAGACCTGTTTGACCGGGTGCAGAAGCGTCTGGATAAGAATAAGCGTGCCCCTGCCTGTGGCAAGGCAGACGAGGAATATCTGCTGACCACCAAGCTGCTCTGCGGCAAGTGTGGTGCGCTGATGTTCGGCGAAAGCGGAACCAGTGCCACCGGACGCACCTACTATTATTATAAATGCGCCAACGTCAAGCGCCGCAAGGGCTGCAATAAAAAGACCGTGCAGAAGGACTGGCTGGAAGATCTGGTCGTCCGGGAGACCATGAAGCTGATTCAGGACGATGCGATGATCGACAAGATCGTTCAACTGGTCATGGATGTCCAGAATCAGGAGAACACCACGATCCCGCTGCTGGAAAAGCAACTGCGAGAGGTCAACAAAAAGTTGGACAACCTGATGAAGGCGATCGAGGACGGCTTGTACACCCGGACAACGAAAGAGCGTCTGGAAGCGCTGGAAATCCAGAAAGATGAACTGACTGTAAAAATCGCAGATGAAAAATTGAAGAAGCCCAGCTTCAATGAGGATTTCATCCGATTCTGGCTGATGAAATTTAGAAAGTTCGATATTTCGCAGAAAAAACAGCGGAAAGCGCTGATTGAAATTTTTGTAAATGCCATTTTTCTGTACGATGACCGGATGCTACTCACGTTCAACTACAAGGATGGCACCCAAACCGTCCGATTTGAGGACGCTTTGACGGTTGATGGGATAGAAGGAAAAAGTTCGGATTTGTTCAGCTCTGCTGGACCAGAGCTCTTCAGTCGAGATACTGAAGAGCTTTTTGTTATATCTGGAACTTTTGCAAACAACAGAGCCGCAGTCTTTTGGGAGACTGCGGCTCTGTTTTATACTGCTTTATTTGCCCTCTGCGCGGAGTTTCGCGTCCTTTTCCAGCAAGGGCTTGAGGTATTGGCCGGTAAAGCTGCCCGGCACCTCGGCTACCTGCTCCGGCGTACCCTCGGCGACGATGAGGCCGCCGGCACTGCCGCCCTCGGGGCCGAGGTCGATGATGTGGTCGGCGCACTTGATGAGGTCGAGGTTGTGTTCGATGACGATGACGGTGTTGCCTGCATCCACCAGCTTCTGCAGCACCTCGATGAGGCGGTGGACATCCGCGATGTGGAGGCCCGTAGTCGGCTCGTCGAGGATATACACGGTCTTGCCGGTGCTGCGGCGGGCCAGCTCATTGGCCAGCTTGACGCGCTGGGCTTCGCCGCCCGAAAGGGTCGTGGCGCTCTGTCCCAGCGTGACATAGCCCAGCCCCACATCCAGCAGGGTCTGCAGTTTGCGGGCGATCTTCGGCTGATTGGCGAAGAAGACCACTGCCTCCTCCACTGTCATGTTCAGCACGTCGGAGATGGTCTTTTCCTTATATTTGACTTCCAGCGTCTCCCGGTTGTAACGTGCACCCTTGCAGACCTCGCAGGGGACGTAGACATCAGGCAGGAAGTGCATCTCGATCTGGAGGATACCGTTGCCCTCGCAGGCCTCGCAGCGGCCTCCCCGGACGTTAAAGCTGAACCGGCCCGGGCCATAGCCCCGCATCTTGGCGTCCTGTGTCTGCGAAAAGACGGTGCGGATGTCGTTGAAGACGCCGGTATAGGTGGCCGGGTTGGAGCGGGGTGTCCGGCCAATAGGCTGCTGGTCGATGCCGATGACCTTGTCCACAAATTCGAGGCCCTCTACCCTATCGCATCTGCCTGCACGGGAACGTGCGCCGTTCAGCTCACAGGCCAGCGTCTTATACAGGATCTCATTGATGAGGCTCGATTTGCCAGAGCCAGAGATGCCCGTCACGCAGATAAACTCTCCCAGCGGGAACTTCACATCAATATCTGTCTCTTATACACATCTGACGCTGCCGACGATATGCAGTGTGTA
>ENA-OXUB01000956-OXUB01000956.1-human-gut-metagenome-genome-assembly--contig:-NODE-956-length-12920-cov-8.166887_pt1 | contig 12920 bp, 6 predicted proteins | sample MGYA00249345_ERZ652652 | MGnify/ENA primary metagenome ERZ652652 (study PRJEB26925, sample SAMN05826496) | human gut metagenome | biome: ENVO:2100002; feature: ENVO:00000062; material: ENVO:00002003... | reverse complement strand
CTACACACTGCATATCGTCGGCAGCGTCAGATGTGTATAAGAGACAGGAACAGATGTTGCATCTCCAACCGTAATGTTTCCGTCTGGATATGCATCACCGCAAGTCAGGCAGTTCAATTTGCCACCAATCGTTGTTTTACACTCTGCGCCGTTTTTAAGTCTGCAATATTTATAAGCTATAAGGCCCGTATCCTCGCCAAGCTGTCTTGAAATATAAAACTCCGCATAGCCGTTCTTATCGGGGACAAAAGATGTTACCGCACCTCCGCTGACAAAATATGCGCCCGAGGTTGCATAGCAAGGTTTGCCGCTGCTGTCTGTACCGAAATCCTCATATGTAAAGTCAAAATTCTTGTATGTGCCATCGCTGAGTTTTCCGGTCATTGTGCCATCATCATTAAAGCCATCAGGAAAATAGTCGGAGAGTTTAATCCTTATCTTAACATATTCTCCGCCTGTTGAATCATAATTGAATTTCATACCCGTATCACCAAAATAACGATTATTCGCTGTTATCATATGGCGAGTAAATTCCTGATTTTTCGGGAGATTTACAAACTTCGGTGCATCAATACAGTCCTTAAACATCACGCTGTACTTTTGATAATCCGTTGATATTAACATTGCCCCGAAATTCTTTGCCGTATTTTCGGTATATCCCGTTGTTGTAACAAAAAGCTGATTGTTTGAGATTTTCTGCGTTGTACCTGTAACTTCATAGTCCTTGCGATCTTCATACTCGCTTACCGCACCTGTCATAAGAACCGAACCGACGGTAAGCACACCGCACATTGCGATTGCAGTTATTTTTTTAATCATATTTTTCATTTTTTATCCTCCGTTTTTATCGTTTATCTGTCCGAACCGACAACATATTTCTGCAAAACAGTTGCATCTTCACCGTGATGCAGTCTGCTGTAAATTATGACGCACGCTCACATATTACATAGTAACGGTCAAAACCGCCGTTGCCGTCACTTATGCAGGTAAACATCGTGAGCAAATCTCTGTCCTTCTGCAAATAGCAGTCGCCTGATTCGCTCGGCTTATTGACTTTGGTTTCAACGACCTTGTAATTGAGTGTATCCCAATAATTTGTGATTGAAACCCTGTCACCGATTTTGAGGTTGCGGAGGTTGTCAAAAAAAATTCGACCGATGTACCCCGTGTGACCTGCAAGGACTGCGTTTGTATTCTTACCGCCGATCGGCAATGAGGTTGCACTCATATGTGCCGCACCGTAGCTCATATTTGAGCTGTTCGCACCGAGGTAAATCGGCAGACGCATATTTATTGTTTCGGCGGTAACATAGCCGTAAATGCCGTCCGTTATGCCGTAATTCTCAAGATTGACGGCAGCCTGTGAATAGGTATCGTTGCGGAGCATTTCATACTGGTTCGTTTCAAGTTTTTTGTTATAGGCAACGCTGTCACGGAAAAGTCTGCCGAGGTCAGCCTTGAAAACAACGGGCTGTTTGGAGGTACGCTTGCCGTCCCTGTCAATTTTGTAACCATCTTCGTCAACCTTTCCGTCCTTGACCGCCTGTTCAAAAGAGCCGTCCTCAACTTCTTCAACACGGGTGTCAAAGCCGTCAGCCTCACCGTTTGAAATCTGTGTTCCGATAAAATTTGATATAGGTGGGAATGCGACAAGACCTATTCCGACAACGAGCATTGCTATTGCCACACCCGTAAGTATTTTTTTAATCATCGGAATCACCGCCCGAATCATTCTGATTTTCGTCAGCCGAGTCATCTCTCAGCCGTTTTGCACCGTTTGACTTCTTCTTTTTACGCTTGAGCAGAAATACAACCACAAACACAACAAGTGCAACAAAGCCGACAATTATGCCGATTGCGACTGCATAAGGGATTTTGTAACCGAGAAAGAATATGTAACCGTTGTCAAACTTTGCAAGCGACTCGCCCGTTTCAATATACTTTGTATCGTCATAATCGACACGCTTGCCACGCACGAGAAGTCTGTGAGTATTAATGCCGTATGGGGTACAGGTGAGGAGCGTTACAAGGTCTTCACCGTCAACAATTCGCAAGGAATTGATTTCCGAGGGGAGAACAACTTCGATTTGATCAACCTCATATTTCAGCGTTCTGTCGAGGATATGAACATAAAACTCATCGCCGACCTTCATATCGGTGAGATAATCAAAAAATGTTTCGCCCGGATAACCCGAATGGGCAGAAATTACGGAATGTGTGCTTGCACCGCCGACAGGCAGGGAAGTGTTTTGAAGATGCCCTGCACCTTTGGAAAGAATCTCTTCGCTTGTGCCATGATAAATCGGCAGATAAACATTGATTTTCGGCACATCAATATAGCCGATAAGACCGTTATCATCAATATTGAGAGTTTTCTCATAATTTGCACCGATTTTCTGAAAAGCCTTTTCGTCGAACGGGTCGGTAATTATCATATTATTTGAAAGGCTGTTATTGTACTTAGCAGCCTCTTCAAACATTTTTTGAGTTTTCTCACTCGGCATCTGAGCAACCCTGTCGGTGTACTCCTTAACCCTGCTTCGACTGACATAGTTATTAATTGCGGAGCTGACAAGCGGATAGCTCATTATGCCGATTCCTGCAACAAATATTAAAACTATTAGTAAAATTGACAGCTTTCGTTTCATAAAATTTTCCTTTTCTGCGTGTTTTTGTTCCGTAGTTATTATACTATATTTTACTATTTATCGCAACTGCGTGCCGCAGTCCCAGTTCGTGAAGATAGTTTGTAATGTCAAAAAACATATTATACCCGAGCGAAAGGTTTAGTTAAATGTAAAATTGAAAATTGAAAATGGAAAATTAATGTCGGGAAGACAGTTTGTAATGTAAAAAACATATTATGCCCGACTGTAAAAATGTAATGGTTCTCCCCTACAGACAATACACAATTTTCATCACATCAAAACATATTATATAAACATAAATATTCATCCGCTTCTACAGCTCTTCTGTAAATAGAACGGGGATGCGTTGCCGCATCCCCTGAAAATTACATATATCATATCACAGATTTTAAGATAAAGATATTCGATTAATTATTTAGCTGCTTTCTTTCTCTTAAGAACAAAGAGAAGAACGCCTGCACAAGCGATAAGTGCTGCACCGCCAACATAGAACATCATTGTACCCATACCACCTGTCTTAGGAACAGTTACAGGGTAGTTAGCAACAGCAACATTGTCACCGTCTGCAATGTTACCTACAAATGTATACTCCTTGCTCTTGTCAATGCTTACTGTAAATACTGAGCTGTTGAGGTTGTAGCCTGTAGGAGCTGCTATCTCTTTTGCATAGTATGTCTGTGTAGCATCAAACTTGAATGTTGTTGTTGTGCCTTCGAGAACAAATGTAGCCTCACCGGTAGCGTCTGTCTTAGCAACTACTTTCTTGCCGTCAACTGTAAGAGGTGTTTTAGCTTCTGGGTCTGTGAATATCTGGAATTCAGCGTCAGCAAGCTTCTGAGTTTTGTCATTGCCGTTAACCTTAACAACCTTCATGCCGTATGTAAATACATCAGGTGAATTTTTACCGGGTTCAAAGTTTGTATCAGAATCGTTGCCGTAAACAAGACCGTCTGTGTTGTGAATAGCTGTTTTGAGCTTAGCCTTTTCGTTTAAATCAGCTGTGTATGTAACAACAACTGTTTTAGCATTATAGAATTCCTCTGATTCAAGTGTAGCAGATTCGAATACAACTGCGAATGTAGCAGTTGCCTCACCGTTCTTGCCTGTGTAAGTATAGTTCTTTTCAATAGAGTAATCTGTACCCAAAGTAAGAGCATCAACTGCGCCGTCGTACTTAACTACAACTGAATTCTCGTTGAATGTAAGACCTTCATCCATTGTATCAACGATTGCATACTTTTTGAGCTGGTTGTCGATTGAACCTGCTGTTGAAGCTGTAAGTGTGTAGGTTACAGTCTTATTGTTGTCGCCTACATATGTCTTGTCAGCTGTCTTGTCAACTGATACTGAGCTTGTTGAAACCTTTTCAGCAAGGTTGTACTCTGTCTGGTCAACAGAAACATAATTTTTACCATCAAAGTAAGGAAGTGAAGCAAGTGAGCTCTGAACACCTGTTACCTTAGCGGGCTTAGAAGTACAATATACATAGTAAAGACCTGGGTCTGTTACTGTTGCAGTAGCCTCTGTAACTGTTGAAGAAAAGCTGATTGTTGTAGCAACTGTACCGAATGCAGCTTTGTCTGTCTTGTAGAGGTTATCACAAGCCGTGATGATTTGCTGTGACTTTGCATCTGAGTATGTGCCCTTTACAGCATCCTCAAGTGCTTTGTCGGTGATAGTACATGAGTACTCACCTGTTGTAAGGTTGAGGTCTGCAATCTTGAAGAAGCTGAATGTGTAATTACCGACTTTGTCAGTGTCAGTTGCATCAACTGCAAGTTTGTACTTAGCTGAATAGCTCTCTGCTGCACTTGCTGAGAATGGAATCATGAGAGCGATCATCATTACTGCAAGAACAGCTGCAAAGATTTTCTTTGTAGTTTTCATTTTTACTTTCTCCTTTGTGTTTGATTTAATATATGTAATTATATTCTAACCGAATGGTTAAACGGGTTGGGGTGGCTGCATGGCAGACACCGGCTAACAACGGTGTCCGTAGCAGTCAAAGAGGTTTTCTATGAAAGAAACATATGATTAAAAAATCACCTGTTCTAACAAGTTAAATCATATTGGGTTACTTTCTGCGTCTTGCTCTGCGTTTTTTGCGACCTTTTCCGTAATAGATTGCATAACCCGTGAACATTGTCACCGCAAGACCTGCAACCGACAAACCGAGAACAACATAGCCGTTCATACCTTCACCGCTCGCCTGTGGCATTGTAATTGCGCCGTCAACATAATCATATGTAACATCGTACTTACCCTCAACAGGAAGTGTGAAGTAGGAAAGTGTGTAGTTCGGGGTGTAACCCTCTGACGGTTTGTACTCAAACAGACAGTATGTCTGATATGTTGAAGTACCCTTTAAGTAGTTATCGGAACTGCTGTTCCAAACAACATCTTCGCCTGATTTTGTAAACTCACCGTTACCGTCCTTGAAGATTGTCAGATTGTCAAACACAGCCTGACCGTTGCTGTCTGTCTTTTTAGAAGCCATATGAGTTTTCATTGTGGCATCTTTAATGATTGTATTGATATCATCTGCAGTAAAGATATCCTCACTAGATACCTTCATCACCGCAAATTCCGTATCACTTACACTACCGCCTGTCTGATTCTTCTTGTTTACTGTTGCACTTCCGTGTGTGGTTTTATTTTCAAACTCGGCTTTATCAACAGAAGTAGAATTGTTGAAGTATTCTGCAAGCTCAGCATCGGTTTTGTCTTTAATAGCTGAGCTACTAACCTTAATGTACTTAGCCGCCGTTACTTCACCGCTTTCAAGCAATTCAATCTCGGCAAGCCAGGTGTTTGTATCCATTTTATAATCGAATGCATTTTCACCCTCGGCAAGAGCCTCGGTAATCTTAAATCTGTAAACACCCGCAGTGACTAATTTGAGGTTTTTGAATTCAACCTTACCGTTTTTGTCAGGTGTTTTCAAATTCGTGGAAACTGTTGCTGCGCTGTTTGTCTTGATAAAAGTCTTGCCGTCGGTATCAAGTTTTGTTGTATCCATTGATCCAAGACCTGTCAATGTATAACCGAACTTGCTGCCGCTGTAAGCCTGACCGTCAAGAGTTTTATTTACCGAAATGGCAATGTTTGTAGGATTAACCTTATTGATAAAGTTAAGCGCATTTCCTGCTTCGGCGAGAGTATCAACAAATGTACCCTTGTCGAAGGGCTGATCGCCTACTTTGAAGGGAACATAACCTATAACATTTTTCTCTGTAATCTTATAGGTTGCACCTACAGGAATATTGAGAAGCTTAATGCTTTCGCCCTTTTTGATTGTAAACGAACCGTCCTTAGATGTGCGGTAAGCTGTGTTTGAATAATCACTTGCGCCCTTTTCTTTGAGCTTATACTCAAGAGGATAGGTCTTGTAATCATAGGTTGAACCCTTGCCGTCAAAGTCGAGAGCAATCGCAAATGTAAACTGCTGATTTGTATCGTAATCGGTTGTACCGTCTTCATTAACAACATTCTTTGAAATTTCAAGAGGTGCTGTCACTATCTTGTTAGTATAGTCGAGCTGGAGCTGTGCATAAGCCTTTTCATCAGCGGGATCCGCAAGATTGAATGCCGACTCCGTAGCTGAACCGCTACTGATTGGTGAACCGTCTCTGTTGTTAACAAGCGCCCAGTTCGTTGTGTATTTAAGCTTACTGCTGTTTGTTGACTCGTTAACCTTCATTTTATTGCCGGTCTTGAATGAGTTGTCAAAGTCAGCTATATAATTATCTTTAAGTGTGAAACCGCTGTTTGAAAGAGTTTCATTGCTTATGTTTTCGTCTGATTTTGTAAGCTTGTAGCCTTTACCGGAGGTATCGTTGCCGTTCTCTTTGATTGTATAATCAAAAGTTTCATTAGCTTTGAGGTCATCTGAAATTTCAGAAACAACATAGCCTGTATCAAGTGCCTTTGTAACCTTGAGGTCATTGTTGGCAGGTGTCATTGTGAAGTTTACTGAGAAGTTAGACTCAGCCTCACCACGCTCCATATAGAATACTACCATATGGTATGTCTTGTTAGGATCAAGCTTAGTACCATTGTTGATTGTCTTTGTAACGGTGCCAAGGTTTGTAGAATGTGACGAACCGTCTGCAGAATACTGAGTGCCGTTACCGTTCCACATTTTACCGTAAAGATTTGAAAGTGTAAGGTCACCTGAAAGTTTATCGTTACTTACATTCTTCTGCTTACAGAAAATAGCACCTGTGTTGCTTCCAAACTGTGACTGCTTAAACTTGTAGAAACCGTCTGATACTTTATACGGTTGAACATACTTAGTTTCCGAACCCCATGTATAAACGCAGAAGTCAGTGTAATCACCTCTCTTAACCCAAAACTCCTCACTCGGAACTGTAACTGTTGTCGATGATGATGAAGTCGATGACGGAGTTGAGTAATCGGCAAATACATTGTTGGCAGTTGCGGTCATTGAATTAAAGTCAATTGAACCGCTTGCCTCTTTATGGTCACCGCCGAGGTCGAGAGCAAGTTCTGCGTTAGCGCCTGTTGAATCTTCGCCGATATAAACCCAAAGGTCATCGTCACCGCTGAAGTTAAAGGTTGCAGGTCTGTCGTCTGCAATTAAACCGTCCTTCGGAACTCTGAAGTCTATATCAAGTCTGATACCGAAACCATAGTTATGGTTGTAACTTGTACCCTTGCCGGCTGAAGTATCAATAGTATTGAGTGTATCGTTCTTTTGTGCGTCACTGCCTTTACCCGTTGTGTTATTAAATGGGAAAATACCATAACCGTTGCTTTTGCCGCCGAAATTTGTCAATGCATCTTGTACACCATACTGTTCGCCCGTACCGTAGTTAATTTTGGTAGGTGTGAGGCCGTTCCATGTGAAGTAGATGTTATCGGCTGCATCCTTTGTAGTAAATTTATAAGTAGTAACACCTGCATCGTCAGTAGTTGTACGGAACGGGAAAGATGACTTATAAACATTGGCAACTTTTGCATCATTAACTTTTGCATCATTATATTTAGCGGTTGAAAGTGCCTCAGCATCAAAGTAAGGAGCCTTGACACCATTTGCAACCTGAAGATCGCCCTTACTGTCAAGCCTGTTGTACATAAGACCCTGTAAGGACTGGTTATAATTACCGCCACCCCCTGCCATACCGTTGGAGTTGTTTACTGCATAGTAATAGTTATCATTATAATCGTTGATGTTTGTAAGTCCTTTTGCGTGGGTCTCAAATGTACTGTACCATTTATCACCCTTGAACATATTACCGAAGTAGAGAGGATACTTCCAGTCAGACTTACAGCTTGAAGCAATGTTGCTTATGTAGCTGTTGAAGTTATCAAACTGATACCAGTAATTTTCAATATCACCATCGTTGTTCTTACCCTGACACTGAAGATACCCTTTCTCCTGCTCCATATCAGACAAGTAGTCAAAGTATGTTGCGTCAACGCCTACGATGTTAGGATTATCTTTGAATGAATTTTCAACGACAGCACCATAGTTTACATTGTCTATTTCCGAGAATTTTGTCCAGCCTTCGCCTCTGGCTGTCTTAACATATGTAGCCGTGTTATCGTTGTAGCCCGAACCATCATATCCCGAATCTGTCGGATATGATGTTGCAGAAGATGCACCGTTGAGGTTATGTTCGTTCGGATGGAATCTTAAAAGCGCACCCGCCGGAATTTCACCTTTGAACACCACAGAACCGCTTACCTTGGTGTCTTCGGTGTCTTTTGTAAGCTCAACTGTTCCTTCATAGGCATCGTTGTAGTCAAAAGTTGCATAAACCTTTGTAAGCGACTTCCAGTCATCGTTTGAAACATAAACTGTTTTATATTCTGCTTTCGACTGTTTGTCGGGAGCTTGAACAGAAAGGTATTTACTTTCTTTGAACGAGCCGTCGGTAGAAAGATAAAATTCTGTGTCGCCCGTAGCACCAGAAATGTCGATGGTCTTGATGAACGGGTTAGTCCACTGACTTGTTGAGGCATCATAAAGAGCATTATCGGCACTGTATGAGTCGTTAATACCGAGGTCGCTTGTTTGTGTTTCGCCCTTGTTGCTGAAGATTACATTTTTATGGGATGACTTAACATCTACATAGTAGCAATCGCTGTCTGAAGATGTCTTTGTCATTGCAACACCCGGCCACTCTGCGTTGGAGTCAGTATCGTTTACCCAAGAATATGCATAAGCCTCATTATAGGTATTATTGCTGTTCTTAAGATAGATACGGCGGGAATCTTTTGCAACAGTCTTTTCGGGAAGAGTAAATTTAACCCCGGAAGAAAGCTCAATTCTTGTTGCACCGGATGGTGCAGTGGTTTCAAAAACTCCCGAAGAATTTTTGCTTACAGTATCCGTTTTGAGAACCGTGCCGTCATCCTTAGCAAAACGATATGTAACAGAAGAAAAATCTTCCCATTCCTTATTCTTGGTCAGGTTAATATAAATCTTCTGTCCCGAAGATGTTGCCGCAAATACATTAAGCAACGTACCCGACACGGCACATACCGAAAGCACGATGGTAAGTGCAAGCACAAGGGAAAAGCTTTTCTTTACGGTTATGCAAAGCTTTTTACCTAATTTCATAATTTTTTCTTCTCCTTCATTGCCGATTACTTTGTTTTGGCAGTCAAAGTACAATTAAACAGAACTGCATAGGACAGTCCAATATATCTGCCAACTAATTATGAAACGCAATTTTTTGAATTTGTTCTTCTTTTTTACTTGTATACAATTATATAATATTTTATTGCATATTTGTAGAGGCAATACAGCCAAACTTTGGGTAATATTTTTGGTTATTTTGCATATCTGCAAGCACGATTTAATATTTTTGACCATAATGTGATTTTATTACTTATTTATCGCCATTTTTTGTGTTTAAGATAAAATATACCCATTATACAACCTTAACAGGCAGTTAAAAAGTCAATTTCAGCACTAAATTTGTTGATTTTTAATTCTTTTTCAAAAATATCAAAAATTTTTATGCAGGTTTACTCCATGCTGTGCGTGCGAAAATATGTATTATTTTGCGATTGCTGCTTTTAAAATGCCCCAAAACCTACATTTTACTGAAATTTTCAGATATATTTTTATAATCAGTTTCTATATCCGATAAAATTAATCACCGAATACCTTGAAAATTCGGCACAAATAAAGGGCAGAGTATTGCTCTCTGCCCCTCAAAATGTAATTCACTTAAATCGCAATTATACAAACCGCTTTATGCAAACATATTAAAGATCTCTGCCGCAGCACTTCTTGTACTTTTTACCGCTGCCGCACGGACAGGGATCGTTTCTGCCGATTTTCTTGCCCTTACGGATAGTCTTGTTGACAGAATCCGTACCGTCTGCAGAAGTTTCTGTAGGCTGAGCAACCTGCTCACGGTGAAGCGCCTGCTTTACGGCGTCCGACTGTTCAACAGCTTCTTCATCATCGGATGCAGACTTTGCCGCTGCGGCAGCCCTCTGAGCTGCTCTCTTTGCCGCTGCAATTGCATCCTGTCTTTTCTGAATCTCATAAACACGCTTTGGCATAATGAGCATCATCTTGACAGTATCTTCACGAATGCTTTCAATCATCTCATCAAACATATCGAAGCCTTCAACTCTGTACTCAACAACAGGATCGTGCTGACCGTATGAACGAAGTCTGATACCGCTCTTGAGCTGATCCATATTGTCGATGTGATCCATCCAATGTGTATCAACATTCTTGAGGAGGTAAACACGCTCCATCTCACGGATTGTTTCCTCGGGAAGAAGCTCTTCGTTTTCCTTGTAGATTTCGAGAGCATCATCAACGAGCATCTTCTGAATCTCTTCGGGTTCCATATTTTCAAGATCCTCAAGACTGAAATCGTACTTAGAATCATCTCTGATAAGCCAGCCTGCGTAATAATCCTTGAGGCTTTGGAAGTTCCAATGTTCTGCAGGACCTTCGGGGAGATACTGCTTGATTGAAGTTGCGATTGTATCCTCAACCATTTTGAGGATTGTTTCGTGGAGATCCTCACCGTTAAGAACCTGATCACGCTGACCGTAGATGATTTCACGCTGTTTGTTCATAACATCGTCGTACTGGAGGACATCCTTACGAATGCCGAAGTTACGAAGTTCAACCTTTTCCTGTGAGCCCTCGATAATACTTGTGAGCATTTTATTCTCAATAGGCATATCTTCGGCAACATTCATACGCTCCATCATCATTTTCATTCTGTCACCGCCGAACAGACGCATAAGGTCATCCTCGGTTGAGAGGAAGAAACGGCTGACACCCGGATCGCCCTGACGGCCTGCACGACCACGGAGCTGGTTATCAATACGGCGTGACTCGTGTCTTTCCGTACCCATAATGTAAAGACCTCCGGCCTCTCTTACCTTTTCAGCCTCGCCTTTAATTTCTTCCTTATACTTGTCATTCAGTTCTCTGAATGTATTTCTTGCATTGATGATTTCTTCATCATCGGTTTCCGCATAACCTGTAGCTTCTTCAATAAGCTCCTCTGTAAAGCCCTGCTTACGCATTGCGGCTTTTGCCATATACTCTGCGTTACCGCCGAGGATGATATCGGTACCACGACCTGCCATGTTGGTTGCGATTGTTACCGCACCGAGTTTACCTGCCTGAGCAACAATTTCAGCCTCTTTTTCATGCTGTTTTGCATTGAGGACATTGTGCTTAATGCCTCTCTTTTTGAGCATTTTTGAAAGAAGCTCCGACTTCTCAATTGAAATTGTACCGACAAGGACAGGCTGTCCCTTTTCGTGAGCCTCAACAATTGCATCAATAACAGCGTGGAACTTACCGTTTTCTGTCTTATAAACCGAATCGGGGAGGTCTTTTCTTAAAACAGGCTTGTTTGTAGGAATTTCAACAACATCAAGCTTGTAGATTTCCTGGAATTCTTCCGACTCTGTCTGAGCAGTACCTGTCATACCCGAAAGCTTTTTGTAAAGACGGAAGTAGTTCTGGAATGTGATTGTAGCAAGAGTCTTGCTTTCGCTCTGAACCTTTACGCCCTCTTTAGCCTCAATAGCCTGATGAAGACCTTCGTTAAAACGACGGCCGTACATAAGACGACCTGTAAATTCGTCAACGATGATAACTTCGCCGTCCTTGACAACATAGTCAACATCAAGCTTCATGACGCCGTTGGCCTTGATAGCCTGATTTACATGGTGCTGAATTGTAAGGTTATCGGGATCGGTAAGGTTTTCAATACCGAAAAATTCTTCGGCTTTCTTAACACCGCTCTGTGTGAGGGTTGCTGTTTTCTGCTTTTCATCAACAACATAATCAATGTCGTTTTCCTTGTAATATTCCTCCATATCCTCTTTTGCGTCAAGTTCTGCAAAACGCTGAACTTTAAGAGTTTTTGCAAAAGCGTCAGCCTTTGCGTAAAGGTCTGTTGACTTGTCGCCCTTACCCGAAATAATAAGAGGAGTTCTCGCCTCATCGATAAGGATTGAGTCAACCTCATCGACAATCGCAAATGCGTGCGGACGCTGAACCTTGTTTTCCTTGTAAACTACCATGTTGTCACGGAGGTAGTCAAAACCGAGTTCGTTGTTTGTTCCGTATGTAATATCTGCGGCATAAGCCTTTTTTCTGCCCTCGTTATCGAGATCGTGGCAGATAAGACCAACCGAAAGGCCGAGGTATCTGTAAAGCTTGCCCATCCACTCTGAGTCACGGCGGGCAAGGTAATCGTTGACTGTTACAATGTGAACACCTTCGCCTGTAAGAGCGTTGAGGTATGCAGGGAGGGTAGCAACCAAGGTTTTACCTTCACCGGTTTTCATCTCGGCGATTCTGCCCTGGTGAAGAACAATACCGCCGATAATCTGAACGGGGAAGTGCTTCATACCAAGCACTCTCCAGCCTGCCTCACGACAGGTTGCAAATGCTTCGGGGAGAATATCGTCTGTTGTTTCGCCGTTGGCAAGTCTTTCTTTAAGAATTGTTGTCTGGTTCTTGAGTTCACTTTCGCTCATAGCCGCATATTTATCTTCGAGTGCAAGCACCTTGTCACAGATTGGTTGCACACGCTTAACTTCACGCTTGCTGTAGTTGCCGAACATAGCCTTTAAAAAATTCATCAGGGTTCTTCCTTTCAATGTACCGAAAAAATCGGTCAAACTGTATTTTCAATAATATAATTTTAATTTACTGCACCGCAGACGCTCCAAGGCTTTTTGCAGCCTGAATCATTGCCTGTCTCTTATACACATCTGACGCTGCCGACGATATGCAGTGTGTAG
>ENA-OXUB01000942-OXUB01000942.1-human-gut-metagenome-genome-assembly--contig:-NODE-942-length-13024-cov-26.947490_pt1 | contig 13024 bp, 8 predicted proteins | sample MGYA00249345_ERZ652652 | MGnify/ENA primary metagenome ERZ652652 (study PRJEB26925, sample SAMN05826496) | human gut metagenome | biome: ENVO:2100002; feature: ENVO:00000062; material: ENVO:00002003... | reverse complement strand
GATGCGGCTTCGAACGCTGCCAGTGATGCCAAGAAGGCCAGTGATGCTGCGAGTGCTGCCAGCTCAGCTGCTAAGAGTGGCGATGCTTCCGGTGCCATTTCTGACAACAAGGTTGCCAGCGACGCAGCATCCGATGCAAAGCAACATAATTCCGAGGCTTCTGATGCGGCTTCCGCCGCTGCTAATAAGGCTAACTCGGCTGCTGTTAACGGCACCAACTCGTATGCTGCCGATGCATCCAGTGCCGCCAACGCTGCAAAAGATGCCGCTGCTCAGACCTCTGCGGATTCTTCAGCATTTCCAAAGAACAGTGCAATCACCTCTGATGATGCGAAGGCTCAGAGTGCCGCTTCCGATGCGGCTTCTGACGCGACCGTTGCCTCTGACGCGGCTAAAGCTGCCAGTGACGCTGCCGCAAAGGGTGACGCTGCCGGAACCAAGAACGCATTGAGTACGGCCAGTGATGCGGCTTCCGATGCAAAGGTTAAGGCGAGTGATGCGGTTAGTGCTGCCAACCACGCCAATGCCCAGGTTGCTTCTGAACATGCGAATGGCGCTTCCGATGCTGCCTCAGCCGCTGCTTCTGATTCTGCTGACGTTAAGAACATGAGTGATGCAAACACGTTTGCAAACTCTGATGCTAAATCAGCATTTGCTTCAGATTCGGCCAAAGCTTCAGCTGCAGCAAGTGCGGCTAAGAGCCAGGCTGCAGTTGCTTCCGCCGCTGCGAATGCTGCTAGTGCGGCCGCTACAAAGGGCGACGTTTCTGGGGTTGCTTCGAATAACAAGATTGCCTCTGATGCTGAACAGGCTGCTAAGAATGCTGCCGACGATGCTGCCGCAGCTGCCAGTGATGCGCGTGGGCATGTGGGGACCTTATCCAACAATGCCAGTGATGCTGCTAAATCAGCTGCCGATCATGCTTCTGGCGCCAGTGACGCTGCCAGTGCCGCAAAGAGTGCCGCTTCACAAGCTGCCAACAATGCTTCAACTGATCCAACTAATTCAGGGGTCACCTCCGACAATAAGATTGCCAGCGACGCCGCTTCTGATGCCAACACCCAAGCTAATAAGGCTTCTGACGCCGCAAAGGCTGCCAGTGATGCCGCTGCTAAGGCTTCGGACGCAACGTCGGCTGCCAACTCAGCTGCAAAGGCCGGGGATACCTCAGCCGCAAACTCTCAGGCTAAGGTTGCCAGTGATCAAACCAGCGCCGCTAATAGCCAAAACGCCATTGCTTCTGACGCCGAATCTGCGGCCAAGAGTGATGCCAAGGTTGCCAGTGATGCGGCTTCTGACGCTGCCAACAAGGCTGCTAATGATGCGAAGAGTCAGGCAAACTCAGCATCCGGGCACGCTTCCGATGCTGCATCTGATGCCAAGAAGGCTTCTGACGCCGCTTCGAACGCTGCTTCAACTGCCAGCGCTAACTCGGGTAATCCAGCAGTAGCCTCTGACTCCAAGAAAGCTTCTGACGCCGCATCAAATGCTGCTTCAGATTCTAAGAAGGCTTCTGATGCTGCCAGTGCTGCCAGTGACGCTGCTAATAAGGGCGATTACTCAGGCGCTGCAAGCAACAACAAGATTGCCAGCGATGCGGCTTCTGATGCCAAGAGTGCCGCAAGTACTGCTTCAAATGCCGCTAGTGATGCCTCAAACGCAGCCAGTGGCAACAGTAATAATTCTGGGGCTGCCAGCGACGCTGCTTCCGGTGCGAAGAGTTCGGCCTCTGATGCTTCGAACGCGGCTAGTGATGCCAAGAAAGCATCCGACGCGGCTTCGAATGCGGCCAGTGGTCATCCAAACGATTCGGGAATTGCTTCTGATTCCAAAGCAGCCAGTGATGCGGCTTCTGGGGCGGCTAGTGATGCCAAGAAAGCTTCTGACGCAGCAAGTGCAGCGAGTGATGCTGCCAAGAGTGGTGACGCTTCCGGTGCCAAGAGTAATAGTGATATTGCTTCTGGGGCTACCAGTGATGCTAAGAAACACGCTTCTGATGCTGCGAGTGCTGCCAAGGACGCTTCGGACAAAGCAGCTTCTGACGACAAGGCATCTGGCGGGATTAACACGAATAATAGTGCTGCTTCATACGCTAGTGATGCTAATCGATCAGCTAGTCAGGCAACTTCCGATGCTGACATTACCAACCGATTGAATAGCGCGGATCCATCGAATGGAACCGTGACGTCTCAGAATCGAATTGCTTCGGACGCGGCTTCGGCTGCTCGTTCGGCTGCAACAATCGCTAATAATGCGGCCTCAACTGCTGCCAGTGCGGCCGCCAACGCAGTTTCCGATGCTGCGAAGGGCAACTTCAGTGGATTGGCTTCTGATGCAACCGTGATTGCCAGTCAAACGGCGATTGCTTCTGGGGCAGCTTCAACCGCTGCCAGTCAGGCTGCGATTGCCGCTGCTGCTCGAAAGGCCGCTAGTGATGCGGCTGCCAGAGATGGTTTCACCGTCGATGGAAGTGGGAACGTCGTTAGTGGTGGTTCGAACGCCTCAACGGCTTCGACCGCTTCGAATGCAGTAAGCAACGCGATTGCTGGGGCTAAAGACTTGAATGGTGATTTGGCAAACGCGGCTTCGAATGTTAGAAAGATCGTTTCTGACACAACCGTTATCGGCCACATTGCCGCTCAGGATCCTAAGAACCAGGCAATTATGGGTTACGCTTCGCAGGCTGCGGCAATCTCGTCAACCGCTGGTAAACAGTACAGCGACGCGGTTACTGCCGCTACGAATGCCGTAAGCGCCATAAACGCCGCTGCCTCTGCATTTACTGCCGGGAATTACTCAGCAGCAAACAGTCAGGCGGCAATTGCTTCAGCCCAAGCTGCTAATGTGAAGAGCTTGGTTACGGCGATTGCTCAGGAGGCTGATCAGGTTGCTAATTTGATGAACCAGGCAATCGCGGCTGCTAACGCCGACGGTTTCAACGTTGATGCCAATGGTAATTTGACGAAACGGTCAGCCACTAGCAATGGTTCGACGGCTGGTAGTTCCGGTTCCAAGACCACGTCAGCCGGTGGGACACAGACAACTCGTCCTGGCGCTAACGCTAATGGTAACCGGACCGCAACCGGGACCGGGGCCAATGGTGCTGGTGCAACTGGTACTTCGGCTAACCGGGGTGGCGGAACTTCGTCAACCGGATCAGCTGGAACCGCTGGGGTTATTCCAGGCGGCTACACCACTGGAGTTGGAACCGGCGCGGGTGTTGGTATCGGCACAAGAGCCGCTTCAACGCCAGGTGCGGCAACAACTTCACCATCGAATACGGGTGGCAGTACTATGGCTAGTGGTAAATTACCACAAACCGGTCACTCCGATGAAGATGGGGCGGCTGTTATCGGCTTGCTTGGGTTGGCAACATTAGCTGCCGGCTCTGCGCTTGTTGGGTACAAGAAACGCAAGCGGACCGACGATGATCCAACCGGTGATTCGGACCGTCAGACAATTGTTTAGCGACTTTAACGATTTGAATTGAAAAAGGGTGCCCTGATCGGCACCTTTTTTCAATCGGATAATGACTCGAACATATGTAGGGGGCTTGAATATGGCAAAAGAGCCAAAAATACTGACCAGCAACGACTTTATTTCCAGATTATTTTTGAATGACTCGGTCATTAAAAGCGCAGCGGTGAGACGGCTCAAGTTAAAGAAGGGCGACATCGTCAACGTGTTAGACGCCAATAATCTGAAACAGCAGGTAGCAACCCTGCGCGTAACCGCCATTAATCCGGATGATAGTGCCATTGCCAGTAAGAATATGATGTTTGACTTTTACAAAAATCCACCCAAGAAAGCAACACGGGACAATCAGTAGGTTTGCTTCTTGGTGAAAAAGGTTGATGAACTTCGCTTCTGTGATGGGGGCGAAGTTTTTTGTGTTGCGGGAAGAAAGCCTGAGTCGGATCTCCTCAAAGGGGGCGGATGCCTGTATAATTAGGGCAGAAATAAATGTGTAGGAGGCGCATCATACGTGCAATTACCAACTGCGAAGAATTATCTACTATTAACCGAAACGATTGCCAGAAAGCCGATGCTGCGAACTCGGTTCACGGCCCAAGCCTATTTCGTGCTGGCCGCGTTATTTGATTTGATTAATCAAGGGGTATTAAAGATTGGCGGGACTATCGAAATTGTCGATAACGCCAAGTATGCCGATCTGCCCCAATATTTGGATGGCCTCAAAAAACGGATCAATGCGGAAATTAAAAATGGTGCCCAAACGAAGGACGCTCTTGATTTAATTACGAGCTGGGATATTGCCAACGACATTTACGATGGTATCGGAAGTGAGTTGTTGGTCGATCAGCGAGTGGAAAAGGTGCCGTTCAAAAACAATTTGGACACGCACATCATTTACGTGCCCACCGATGCCGCTCGTGAACAGGTGACCCGTTATCTGCGGGACCAAATGCAGGCCAGCGCTGTTGATCAGGCCGCTATCAGTTTGGTTGTGATCATGGAGCAGCTGGGCGCTTTGCGGTGGCTCTTTCCAGATAAGGGTGAGCTCAGCAAGCTGGTGGTGGCCTTTCACCGCACGGTTGGCGACAATGCGGAATATGCCGGCGAGAGTCGGCTGGCGGAGAGCGCTGCTAAGCTGATTACAGATAAGAAGTTTCGGATGGATTCGTGGTTGAGTTAGGGCTTTAAGCCTGATGAGAATTCATCGACAGAGTAATAGATGTCCTTTTGCATAGATAAATGACAACGACGGCCACTTTAGTGATTGCGCTTAGGCAGCCGTTTTTTGCATGTTCCCCTTTTTCCGAACGTATGTGCGTGCTAAAATGAAGTATCAATTAAGAAGTGCCTAGGTAGAAAGTGGCGATGCATCAAGCATGAATTGCTAACCTTTGTTGATTTAACACGGATATGGCAACTTAATGTTTCCCGTATTTTTCATGAAGAAAACTTCTTTAATAATAAGTTACCGATAAGAAAGGAACCGTTTTATGATCCCCACTCTTCAAAAAGAATTGCGTCGTATTCTTAATGCCACCATTTTGGGCGGGAATATCAATCATCCACTGGCTGGGTGGTGGATTCTAACAATTTTGCGCCATAATACGCAAAATGCCGATACGCCAATTACAGCTGATTTTTTATTGCAGCACTTTAATATCAATTACCTTGAACGTGACGAGAAGCCGATTGCCAATGAGGTCTTTAAAAAGATCCTTGATAAATTGGCAGTTGCTGCCATGGTTGAAAAAAGTCAGCATAAGGTCCGTGAGCAAATGCATAATGGCACTCGGCATAATAAAACCACGTCTATCTATCGGATTACTTCGGTTGGGCTCAGCTTTATGAATGGGCTGCAAAAGGCGGCCGATTCTCAATCGATGGCAACCGCAAACGTTGATCGAATTGACGAATACTGTCAATTAGTTGATGAACTGTACTTCAAGAAAAGCAATGCCGAAACCAGCCAGCTTTTCAATCGCTTTGGCGAGATGATCGATGCTTCCCAGGATGTTTTAAAGGGGATGCACAAGTTGGATGCAGATTTATCCGATCTGGCCAACGATATTTCATTTAACCACGGTAGTCAAAATGCCGATACGTTGCAGCAGTTGTTAAAGCAGCGGGCAATTCCAGCTTTTCTTAAGATGATTAATACGGCAAGTAGGGTCCAAGCAATGGTGTTTGATAAGGATTATTCCCGTCGGATTGCCGCTAGTAAACAAGGCAAGGACAGTATGGATCTGGATCAAATGCTTGGGCGACAAGCTAAAATTGCGATTGACTTTAAAAATACTCGCCAGGTAGTCCAAGCCGGTTTAGAGCAGTTAAATAATAGTTTAGAGAGTACGACTAATCAGATTGACAACAGCGTGGACTCCATTTACATGTTATACGACACTATCGGGCGCACAATCCGCTTGTTGGTTCGAGAATACGAATACAGTCACCAACAGCAACTTGATGTCAAAGAAATGGCCCGCCAACTGGATGATTTAATGAGCCACTATGAAGACGTCCATTTCCCAGAGGCTTTGCCGTCTCACTTAGCTGATGATCGTGACGAAGACGACCCTAACGATCTCTTAGAAGCCGTCAGTTTGCGCCCAGTTGACTATTTAATCGATCGTTCAGCTCGTGATGTTGCGACTGAAGCCGATAATCCTGCTTATGCGGAAGACACTTACGTTGACTCTGGCTGGAATCAAGGCCTTACTGACTTTAACGCGGTTTTGAAGCCAGATGCTGCAGGAAAAGCGGTTGTTAATTGTAATTTGGAGTTCGTTAGTCGGCTCGCTAGGGATGAAGTCGCAAGATTATATACAGCGCTTTCATATGATAAATTAAACGGATTTGCTCCATTTGGGCGTCAAGTAATGGCGATTACCCCGATTAAAACAGCTAATCCAATCAAGCTGCACTGTCGGGGTGAACAATATAGTGTCTACTTACCAAATGGATTTACTGTTCGGTTTGCCAAGTAGTTGGGAGAAATACTATGGAATTAGGAAGTAGCGAAAAGTTAATTATTAATCAGTTGATTGACCAGGAACTCTTTACCAGTACACCGGAACCGCAAACCACCAAAATTAAGATGGGCGCAATCCAGGCATTTAAGCAGGAGTCTAAGCAAAGGCGGGTCTACCATTTTTTTAACCACTTAATTGGGACCCAACCACTTACTTACGGTAATAATCTCCTATTGTTAATCGGGCCTGGGAATCTTAATAATGACGAGAAGCACGTTCTGTTAGCGACTTTAAAGGCCGTCATTAGTTCTCCCGAAATGGATGGTCTCGCAAGCGATATGGTGATTGACTCTCAAAGTATTATTCAACAGGTTCATAGTGAAGTAGTTGAACTTGACGAGTCAACAATTTATGCCATCATTGACCGATTGTTTGTGAATCGTTTTGGCTTATTCACGCCAGATTATCCTGAAGGCGACGAGGACAGCCGCACCGGAATCATGGATCCGTTTTGGGACATTAACCCTGATTTTGTTAGCATTGCCCATGAGATGATTGAATTCATGATGAATCAGAATGACACACCGGTCCTAACTGAGCGGCAACGGATTAACCGTGTCTTATTAAGGTTCAAATTTCTGACCCCTCATCGTTTTCCGGAATTGTGGCCTAAACTGCTGGTTCATAAAACGGAACTATTGGCAGATTGGGCGCCCTTGGAGCGGTTTCGATTAGAGTGCGGTGCGGATTATGCGATTCTATTGGATAATCAGCAAAGAAAGAGTGAGGCCAAACCGCTAATTGTGGCGATTTCACTTGCAAACCAGCTCTATGATCCAATTAAGCAGGGGGATTTAAATACCAAGGTGCGTCAAGTGGCTCAAGCCATTTTCCCCGGCCGCACGATTAATCCGACAGATGTTAAGCGCGCTTTGATGGCCAATGCATTAGTAATTAAAAACGGTGATTACTATCAGCCAACCCCAATTGCTAAACGATTTAGAGCCACTGAGGATACTGGCCTAAAAGGCTTTGAATAAGGAGTTCCTATGAATAAAAGCGAAAAATTAATTCCGATCTCGTTTCATTTACGTAATTTTAATTTATATCGACGGTTAGATATTCCGGTGTCCGCTCACGGTAATCTTGCGTTAGTCGGTGAAAATGCAGTTGGGAAAACGACGTTGGCCAACTGCTTTTTCCCTATGTTAGTAGATGGATCAATTGCAACGCCTTCATTTAATCCGACCACCGATACGAATAAATTAAAGAATAGCATTAACCCTCGAAACAGTTCTCATGACAGTCGAACTTTTGAATCGATGTTGCTGGGATGGGGTAAGGGCGCGATGAAGGCCCGGACCGGCTACGCGTATGAATTATTGGCCTCTCGGTATCGAGAAGTCATCCTTGGCATTGGTGCTTATCGAGCCAAAGGTGATCCCCGGAGTAAGACGTGGTGGTTCATTGCGACTAATGAGGATCCTAATAGTCATTTGGCCTTACAGACAACCACACAAGATGGCAGCTCCCTTGATAAGGACGCCTTCATTCAGGTGAACAAGGATTTAGGCGATCATCTGCATATCTGTGACAAGGCTCGGGACTTTCGTGAACGGGTAGCTGGTGAAGTTTACGGATTGAGCGGTCAGGAATTGGGCCTTTTGGCTCAAGCTGATCGGATGATTGCCTCGCCCATGCTCACGGCAGGTAACGCAAAGTTCGAACCCATTAGAGAAGCCTTGATTCAATCACAAGAACGAATTGATCCAGAAATTATTCACCAAGCTGCCGATCTTCAGCGGGACGTGAACGACCGTCAAAATTCAAAAGACCGGATTGAAGCCGCCGTTAAGCGGGTAAATCGGATTAAACAGATGGTTTTTTTAAGTAATTTGAATAATCTAAATAGGACCGTTTTTGAACCCTACGTTAAAGCACAAAATAAAACGAATGCCCATCATCTCAAAATTGATCAATTAACCCAGCTGATTAAATTAACCCGGCAAACAGTCTTGATTCAGGAGTCTACTTTAACGACTGAAGACAATCAGTTAAGCGAGTTAAAGTTTAAGAAGCAGCAGGAAAAAGTCATTCAACAGCAACGTCAACAAATCCAGACAGAAATCAAAAGTCTGCGAAGGGCTATCAAAACGTTTGTGGATAATCAGCGCCGTAAAGAAGCATTACTGGCAGAACAGGGACGTAGTCAAATTCAGCGCCAGAAGTTACAAGATCAGTTGCACCACTTTATGACTGGGCAGATTGAACCAGTTAAGAAGCAGATTCAGGAGCTGACTGAAGCCCTTGGGTGGCAACCTTTAGACACCGATCAATCAGATCTGGAGTTAATGGCGCAAAAGTTGGCCACTCAGATCAAAAGCGTGACTAACTTGGTTAATCGATACCAGCGTTGGTTGAGTAATAGTCAGAATTTAACGGATTCCATTAAGGTATTCACTGGGACTAAAGATCAACTGGATGTCCGAATTAACGTTGATGTAACGGGTCTGCGTCCGGCACCTATTAAAGAAAAACTGTATTATGATAATAAAGTCATTCACGAATCTGGAGCCGCTAAGATTTCGAGCAAGTATGATGAGTTAAGACAACAGATGACAACATTAGTGGCTGAACATCCAGAGATTTCGGCAGTTTTGGAGGATTCGCAATTATTGACTCAAGCTGACCAATCGCAAGCAGCTTTGTTTGATTTAGGAAAACAATTAGGAACGTTGAAACGGCAAGTTGATCAAGTTGAAGCCCAACGACAGGCCATCTCTGAACGGTTAGCGGATATTAATGCCAATATCGATCCAGAATTTGATTTGAATCGAACCAAACAGCGAGTTGCAGCCCTTACTGCTCAATTAGCTGAACTAAAAATCGATCCGACTCTGAACGATTAAATTCATCAGCAGGCCGAGGTTGTTAGCAATTTAAAGATTCAAATTGATGAAGCCAAGGCGCAGATTGCGGGTGCTAAAGCCCAAGTTGTGGATTTAAATCAGCAAATTGACGAAGAACAGCAGAGTATGGCAGCTTTTAGTGATCAGATCAATATTGCGCTCGACCAATTAAAAGCTTATTTACCCGATGATGAAGTATTCGCAAATATTAACGATCTGATCGCCTACTGTGCTGATAATCGCACGGCCATTAGAAACAATTCAAGCGATGAGCTCGGTAATCGCGTAAGACGAAGAATTGACGCGACTAATCAAGAAGGATTAGATCATCAAGCGGTTAACACGTTGTTTAATGAACTGGATTATCCGCAAATTGCTGATCAGATGTCTCGTAATCCAATTGAAAAAATGGATGAGATATATTTGACCAGCTTCGACATCCAGCAAGTATTTCAGATACTTGATCGGGCTCATGAGGATGTGGTGAAAGTCCTTAGTAAAGTCAAAAGTGGCCGTGATTTGGCTAACCAAACTTATCAAGCCGCGGTTGTTCAGCGAATTGCTTCCCAATATCAGTCAATTCACAATTTCAATGAGATGCTTTCAGAGGGTACTAGTGATGGTAATGGGATCAAACTAAAAATTGAGTTAACACCACAAAATGTGGATCCAAAAACAATCGAAGAGTCGCTGGATCCGGCGCTGACTGAACGGCCCGCGGTTCAAGCCACGATTACTAACCGGTTAGAGCAATTGGCCAATGATCAAGATCTGGCTAACGATGAGCAGGCGTTCAACCAACGCGCCAACGAATTATTGGATACTCGTTATTGGTCGCAGTTTGTTGTTAAGATCAAGCGCCGACATAGTAGCGAAGACGAGTACGAAATTGTCGATGATACCTTTGTGGAATCTGGCGGTTCCGGAGCAGAAAAGGCCCAAGCAATGGTTTTACCACTTCTGTTGGTCCCAAAGATGATCTTGAGTCGGGCCGCACGAAAGGATGCGCCGTACCTAGTGATGTTTGATGAATTCGCTGACAAGTTGGATCCGCAGACCGCCCGAATTTTTGCGAAAACAATTAATCGCTTTGGGTTCAATTTTATTGCGACAATGCCAAGTGGTGCGCAAAACAAGCTGCTTTCTGACGGGGTTGATAATATTACTTATCAAGTGATTGCACCAAAAGATCGGGATGATGGCCGGTTCCATTTAAATAAGGTAATTAAAGTTTCGACGTGGGAGAAATAACGATGAGCTACTTTCTAGAAGCATACCAAGCTCAAACGGGGATTGATCCAGGACCTGATGCAGGGAAATTAGATCCGTTATTTGAAAAAATAAAGGCGAAAGAGTTGCTACCGCCAAGGGGCCAGCAAGCCGTTGATTGTGGCTTTATTGCACATACATTCAATGATTCAACGGTAAATCCATCCATTTATAAGTATTATCAGTGGGTTCTGGGAGATTTGCTGGCTGATACGCCACCTCACGAACTACCGGCTAATATCATTGGTGATGAGTGCCTCTGCACCAATATTTTCGCAACTAATTGGCCACAGCCACTTACGGTTAACCGTTGGCAAGCGGACGATGTATTGAAATTACCGCTAATAAATAATCGAGCGGTAATTATTGAAAATAACGGTGTCTTCATTTGGTTGCATCACCTCCAGCCGGCATGGCCGCTGATTTTACAATCGGGGAATAACTTTAATCCTGTTTACAAGAAAGTGATTCGCGACCTAGCGCAAAGAATCAAGCTCACCTACTTAGGGGACCTGGATACGGCGGGAATTAGGTTAGTTGATCGGCTGGCAACCATCATTCAACAATCAGGTGGGGACTTTAATCATCTGGCGGCTTTGCAGAGTCCGGGCCAGATTGCTAGTTGGGTTGCCGGTTATGGCATTTTGGACCCGGATGGCCAGCGGATTCACACAGATGGAACCATTCGGCAGCCGGTGTGGCAGCAGGAAGCAAATTTTTTGGAGATTGGCCATAAGTTTGTTGAACAGGAATAACTGATTAGCGAGTATGAGCGGGTTGTGGCGGCGTGGTTAGCGGGAGTTGTGAGTTAGATTGGACGGCAAATCAAGCTCCGGATGGTCTATAACGGCCAGGCTAGCCGTGATTGATTGTTACTATCGACAGAGTAAATTGGGAAAGCTATTTTTAATACCTGGTTTTGTTTGACTGACTTGGGAATCAGTAAAGTTTATCTATCCTAAAGGGGTGGATGAAACGGTATGAAAGGGAAGAGTTCTATGATACAATGGCTTTGATAATAATTACAAAAAAAATGTAATTATTATCAAAGGAGATGCTTAAATGATCAAACTAATTGGCTTTAAAATATACGGCCATTCGCTATTTGAAGATGGCACATACTTTACTTTGGAGACTAGTGGCCAGGTTACAAACAAAACAAAAAGTAGAATTATTCTATTTAATGATAGTTTGACATTAAATAGGGTTGTAGGAATTGTGGGTATTAATGCTACTGGTAAAAGTACTTTAATGGAAATCTTTGATGGTTTAAGTTCTTTATACCTGTTAGGTAAGTCTATTGATCAAACGCCACTAAACCAGCGACTTCGTTCTAAAGATAATAAAGTTAAAATTAGTGCGAATCTAGCGACTAACGGAAATGATCGTTACGTAGTTAACACAACTTTTGAAAAAGTTTTAATTGATCGTAATGTTAGTGAAAATAATCGTGAATGGATCATAACTGATGAGCAAGTTTATCACGGTAATGCCAAGCGAGTTGCTAAAAAAAATTATTTTAACGTTGGAAAAGATCAACGCAATCAGTCTGGACTTCTGCTTGACGGAGACAGAGGCCGATTAACATCGAGTGAGAAAAAATTATTGAGCGATAAGGACTCGATCTTTAGAGCGACTGACAAGCCAAGAAGGGTTTCGGACGTCATCTCAACCGTTCAAAATACAAACCAAAATAAATTTATTTCTTTTATGGATAATACGCCAATTGAATTATTAACTTATTTGGATAATTCAATTGAATATCTACATTATGAAAAAAATGAGCAAGGCGAAACGGTTCGATATTCGTTAAAATTCAAAGATTCTGATGAAATTATCCGAGTTTCAGACTTTAAGGAGTTTGATAAGTATCTCTCGTCAGGAACTATCAAGGGGGTTACCTTGTTCTTTGAATTTCTAACGGCATTACGAGCGGGTGCTACCTTAATGGTCGATGAAATTGAACTTCATATTAACAAACAAATTGTGCGTGACTTTATTGGTTTTTTTACTGATCCAATGGTGAATCGAAATAATGCGACTTTGGTTTATTCTTCGCACTACGTAGAGTTGACTGACGACTTAAAACGTAATGATGAAGAGTATATTCTGATTCGTGATAGTCAGGCACAATTATTTCGTTTAAATCAATTACCAGTTCGTACTGAACTAAAGAATAGTGAGATTTTTCAAAATAACACAATTGAGGGAACTACGCCAAACTATCAGGCTTATCAGGCACTTAAAGAAGCTGTCAGAGGCCATAATATTGATCATCAGTATTTTGATAATCGTACAAATAGGGTAAAACGGGGTTGAGTTTATTCGTTTTACCAAAGAAGCTTATAACCACACGCCTTTGGCGTGATTATCCGCTTTCGATTTTCGGTTACACTGCTATAT
>ENA-OXUB01000938-OXUB01000938.1-human-gut-metagenome-genome-assembly--contig:-NODE-938-length-13062-cov-8.928116_pt1 | contig 13062 bp, 14 predicted proteins | sample MGYA00249345_ERZ652652 | MGnify/ENA primary metagenome ERZ652652 (study PRJEB26925, sample SAMN05826496) | human gut metagenome | biome: ENVO:2100002; feature: ENVO:00000062; material: ENVO:00002003... | reverse complement strand
ACACTGCATATCGTCGGCAACGTCAGATGTGTATAAGAGACAGCCTGGTAGCAGGGAACGCTACGTCCGGCCTTGGAACCGGAGACGGATCGTCTCCAGGGTCGTCGCTCGGCGGGCAGTTCGCGTCAGGTGTCGGAAGCATGTCGGGAAGCGCCAGGACATCAGGATCGACGTTGGCAAGCTCTGCTGGCAGCGGTATGCAGTCGAACAGCGGAAGCGCTAGAACATGGGGTTCTCACCTTGGCGAGAACTTCGCAAACGGTATTAGAAGCGCAATAGGCTGGGTATCGAGTGCAGCATCCTCGCTCGCTGGTGCGGTCGCTTCCATCTTGGGTCACACCGTGCCTAAAGAAGGGCCGCTGAGAAACGGCGGCAAGGGCGAAACAGAATGGGGCGCTCACGCCGTGCAGAACTTCGAGAGCGGTATCAAATCGCAGATCCCGTCTCTGAGAAAGACCATGGAGCAAGTGACCGGCACGGTCGCCGAAGCCCTCGAATCGCCCGCTACGCTCGGAGCGAACATCACGGCTAGCGCTTCCGCTAGGAAAGCAGCATCGAACGGAGTGAACGTAACCGTCGAGCAGGACGGCGGCATCACGGAGGCAGACGTGTACAACGCTATGAACGCTGCGCTATCGCGCCAGGACGGGCGCCCGATCATCGTAATAGTCAAAGCTGATGATAGAGAGATAGCTAGGGTGGTGAGAAAGTATGCGTAAGAAAGTGAACTACGTGAACCATCTTGGCGAAACGCTCGACCTCCACGGAGGCGGCATCTGGTGTGACAGCGGAGAGCTTGCAGACTGGGAATGGGCGGCAAAGACGCTCAACGGGCGCACGGCAGGTCTGTACCGCGAGCAGAGGACGATACCGTTCAACCTCATCATCGTGGGGCGCACGGAGCAGCATGGTTTGGAGCTGCGCAACGCCCTGTTCGAGATCATGGAGAAAGACGCGATCGTATCGAAACCGGGGAGGCTCTACGTCGATGGCTGGTACCTGAAATGCATCGCGGTCTACTCGCGAAAAGACCTCTATTGGGTGACGGGGAAAGCGGCGAAATACGAAATCGGATTGCTTGCCGACGATCCTGTTTGGACGAAAGAGCATAGCTTCTCGATGCCGAAGGACGGAACCGGAACAGGCCTGAACTTCCCGCACAACTTCCCGTACAACTTCGCAGGCTCCAAAGAAGCCTCCTACATCAACAACCCCGGCATCATGGGCGCTCCAGTGAGGATGACGGTTTACGGCCCGGCGTCGAATCCGTACGTGATCGTCGGGAAGAACCGGTACGAGGTCGAGGCAGAAGTGAAGAGCGGCGGCAAGCTCGTCATCGACGGAACCGAGAAGACGATCACGCTCTACGACGAGTACGGAAACGCCGAGAACGCGTTCTCCAAGCGGCGCGGAGTGCAACGGCAAGGCAGCGGGTCGTACGTGTTCCAGCCCGTCGCTCCAGGCGAGAACCTCGTTTCGTGGAACGGGTCGTTCGCGTTCGACGTCGTGCTGTTCGAGCAGAGAAGCGAGAGGAGGTGGGGATCGTGATCGATTTGGTCTACACCGATTCCAACGGCGTAGAGCAGGGAATCATCAACGCTTACGGCCTCGATCTGGCATACGGGAGCGACGAGAACGACTTCAAGCTGACGCTCCCCATCGACAAGCAGCTTGACATGAGGTCGTTCGTCTACCTCGACGGCACCGAATGGGGCGGCATCGTTCGAGGCGGCAAGGAATCGACGCTGGACGAGACTCCCGTGTACGTCGCGACCGGCAAGACATGGCACGGCATCCTCGCCTCCACGTTCGTTTGCCCAGCGTCAGGCGAGGACTACGTGACGGTTTCCGGAGAGGCCAACGCCGTCATCGGAAGAGTGCTCGAATACGTGGGGCTGGCGGACGTTTTCGACGCGTCATCCGAAGACAGCGGCATCGAGGTGTCGCATCGGTTCGAGCGCTTCACCGATTGCTACAGCGGGTTCCGCAAGATGCTCAACGCGAGCGGAGCGAAGCTGAAGATCGACAAGCAGCCGGGATGCAAGCCGACTCTCTACGCCGCGCCGATAAGCAGCTACGTCGACACCGACGAGGCGTGCCGGTACGGCTCGAAGATCGAGTGGGGCACGCCGGTGAACCATCTGATCTGCCTGGGCAAAGGCGAGCTTGCGGATCGCACCGTCATCCACCTCTACGCCGACGAGGACGGCAACGTCAGTCAAACGCAGACGCTCTTCGGCCTCGACGAGGTGCAGGAAGTCTACGACTACAGCAGCGCAGAGGACGACGAGCTGCTCGAAGAGGGAACAAAGAAGCTGAAAGAGCTGCAAGAGGTAGAAGCGATCGAGCTTTCCCTCCCGGAGGATGCGGCGTTCGACGTAGACGATGTGGTCGGAGTCGTATCGGAAGGTTCGGGAAGGGCGATCACCTCATCCGTCGCAAAGGTCATCGTGAAGATCGGAGAGGACGGCATTCCCCAGATCACGAACGAGATCGGAGAAACATCCAAATCGAGCAGCTCTGTCGGTTCTTCGGGTGGGTCGTCGGGATGAGGCGCATCGTACACCGCCGGCGACGGAATCAGCATAGTCGGAGGCATCATATCCGCCGACGTGACCGAGGGCGACCTCGACGGAAAGGCCGACAAAAACCACGCGCACAGCTGGGGTTCCGTGACGGGCAAGCCCGACGCCTTCCCGCCGGACGACCATGACCACGACGGGCGATACTACACAGAATCGGAGACCGATTCGCTGCTCGAAGGGAAGTCGGATGCCGGACATGCGCATGGATGGTCGGAGGTAACCGGAAAGCCCGCAAGCTACCCTCCGTCAGAGCACAACCACGCCGCGACGGACATAACCAGCGGGACGCTCCCGATCGTTCGCGGCGGAACAGGCAAGACAACCGATAAAGCAGCCCAAAACGCGATCCTCGGAAACGCCAACGATGTGACTTCCGGCTTTACGGACGAGGTCAAGATACCCGTTTTCTACGTTTCTCCAAACGACGAGAGCGGTGCGGTCAACAAGAGAACCGTGCTGAACCTGTGGAACTACATCGCCGGCAAGATTCGAAGCGCGTTCGGGTTCAGCTCGTCGAACGTCCTGCCTGTCTCCAACGGCGGGACCGGCGCAACGACGGCAGCCGAAGCGCTGGCAAAACTGGGGCTCACCGCCACGGCGGCCGAGCTGAACAAGCTGGACGGCGTGACGGCGACAACGGCAGAGCTGAACTATTGCGACGGCGTGACGGGCAACATCCAGACCCAGCTTGACGAAAAGGCTGCAAGCCAGCATACGCACAACTATGCCGGCTCTTCCAGCGCTGGAGGTGCTGCGACCTCTGCGAACAAGCTGAACACGAACGCGGGAGACGCGAACACGCCCGTGTATTTCAGCAACGGCGTTCCGAAAGCTTGCGAGTCTCTCGACCTTGACACGTCGGGAAACGCAGCCACGGCTACCAAGGCGACGCAGGACGGAAGCGGCCAGAACATCGCCGACACCTACATCAAGAGCTTGTCGGTGTCCGGTAAGACGATCACCTACACCAAAGGCGACGGAGACACCGGAACGATAACGACGCAGGACACGAACACGACCTATTCGGCGATGACGGGCGCTACGTCTGGCGCTGCTGGAAAATCTGGCCTCGTACCGGAGCCTGCGGCTGGCAAGCAGGCGAGCTTCCTGCGCGGAGACGGATCGTGGGCGGTTCCGGCCAACACGGTCTACACCCATCCGACTGGTTCCGGGTACAAGCACATACCTTCAGGAGGGTCGTCAGGCCAGATACTCCGATGGAGCGCTGACGGGACGGCGTTTTGGGGAGCAGACAACAGCACAACGTACGATGTGGCGACATCGTCGAAAAACGGACTCATGAGCGCAGCGGACAAGGCGAAGCTAGACGCCATCCAATCGGGGGCGACATCGCTCAAGTGGCAGGACGTGTACCCGGTCGGAGCTATCTACCAGAGCTTCGACCCTACCAGCCCCGCCGCGCTTTTCGGCGGATCGTGGACTCAGATCACCGGCCGCTTTTTGTATTGCACAACCAACACCGGCGCTGGAGGCTCCAATTCCCATACCCTGACAACCGCCCAGCTGCCCAAGAACAAAGCGTACTCGTCGGCAAACGTCAACGGGAACGCCGGGTTCAGCGATGCCCTTTACACAGGAGCGTTCACGCAAGGTTCCGAGTACGCGTATCTGAATCTGACGTACATCGGCGGCGGGTCGTCGCACAACAACATGCCCTCGTACCAAGGCGTATATGCCTGGAGGAGGACAGCGTAAACGAGAGGAGGAAAACCATATATGACAGTAGAGCTTATCACAGGTCAAGGCAGCACCGACCACATCAACTCGGAGGACGTCGGCGCGTACCAGGCGCGCACGTTCGGCACCGGCTGCTACGTCCTCCACGGGTGCGAATGCACGGTTGTTGACTCCAACACCGTCCGTGTGGCCGAGGGAGAGCTGCTGATCGAGGGCAGGCACGTCCGCGTCAAGGGCAGCGAGGATCTGGCGATTCGGAGCGGGGCGGCAGGATACAAGCGCAACGACCTCATCGTCGTGAGCTATACCAAAGACCAGGACAACATCGAGGACGCGCCGCTAGCCGTGGTGCCGGGAACGGCCACGGAGGGAACGGCGTCCGACCCCTCGCATGTGCAGGGGAGCATCCTTGACGGGGACGTTGCCGCGGAGCATCCGCTGTACCGCATCCCCATCGACGGCCTGGCGGTTGGAGAGCCTGTGCTGCTGATGGACAGGCAGGGGCCGTTCGTCGGGCACAAGCACAGTGCGTCGAGCATCGAGGACCTGAATTCATGGCTGCTCGACAACGTCTTCAAGGTCGGATTCGTGTGGACGTCGTATGTCAACAAGTCCCCCGCATCCATACTCGGAGGTACGTGGACAGCTATAACGGGTCGCTTTCCTTACTTTAATGCCGGAACCTCTACAGGTGGTAGCAACACCAACACGCTCACGACGGCCCAGATACCAAGCCATAACCACTCGCTCATGGACAACGTCATGCTGTACGCCGCCGGAAACGGCGGTCCGGTCTACGGAGGCGGCACCACGTCGGCGACCATGAGGACCAACAGCGGGTACACGGGAACAGGCAGTGCCGGTGGCGGTGCAGCTCACAACAACATGCCGGCCTATCAGACCCTCTACGCATGGCGCAGAACAGCATAGATGATAAGGAGGTTTATGGAACATGAAGATTTTCGACATCGAGGGAAACGAAATCACGATCACGAACCCGGAACTGGAGAAAGGCGAGCTATTCTATGAGCAGATGCGCGTCATCCACACGTGGATCGTGGACATTGAGGAGCAAACGCACGAGGAGGTCGTCGCCGAGTATCCCAACGGCGGCAAGGACGTGGCCATCGTGATCGACGTGGAAGAGCAGGGGCATTGGGAGACGCGCGACCATAGCGGGAATATCGTCGACTTCGACGGCTCCATCCCAGACGACATGCCGCATGAGAACCCCGTGGAGGACGTCTGGCAGTTCCAGCGCTACCGCGCCTACACCGAAGACGAGCTTGCCGAAATCGCGAAGAGGAAAGAAGAAGCCGAAGCCGCTGCCGCCAAAGCAGCGGAGCGGGAGGAGTTCCTGGAAGGGGCTCCGGAGCGCATGGACAACGCCGAGATGGGCATGGGAGAACTCGGCGTGATGGCGGCGAACGGCTCTGCGAGCATCGAGGACTTGATGGTGGCGGTGGCCGAGCTCGGCGCGCTCGTCGCCGGAGAATAAAGACAAGACAGGAGGAACCAACAATGATCAAGGTCTACTACAACCTGGTGAAGAACGGCAAGTGGGAAATCGAGAACGTGTCTGCGCTCTGGCGAGGCGGCGTGCAAGCGCTCCTGGACGCGGACGAGGGCGCAAAGGCGGACAAAGAATCGGCTGAATAGGCTTCTGTTCGCTCGAAAACGAAACCCAACCGGAGAATCGACGAGGCAAGCCCTGCGGGGCTTTTTTTGATGCCTGAATGGAGGTGATTCCTTGGAGGCGATCATAGCCGCCTGCATCACGGGCGTGGTCACGCTGATCGGCGTCATCGTCGCGAACAACAAGCAGTCGGCCGTAATGGCCGAGCGGATCGAGAGCGTGAAGAAGGACGTCGTCGACCTGTCGGCGCACGTCGAGAAGCACAACGGCGTCATAGAGCGCGTGTTCAAGCTCGAACAGCAGCCGAAACAGTGCGACGAGAAGTTCAAGACGCTGTTCAACAGCATCGACCGTTTGGAGGACAAGTGAGAAAGCCCAAGGGGAGCACGGTCATCATCGCGCTCATGTACGTCACTTGGACGGCGTACGTCCTGCTCCAGGCGTGGTGCAGGCTCGCCATAGGGGCGTTCCTGCCGCCTGAAGTGACGTACGGCACCGCCGCGCTGTTCATCGTGGAGACGGTGAGCCTGGCGCGGCTGAAGATGGCGAAGGAGGGGAGCGCGCTCCCAAAAAAGACACCCAACGCGTTTTTATCGAAGATCGGGATCGGGGACGTGCCCGATTTCGAGGAAGAGGCACAGATCGAAAGCGCGAAGCACGCGCAGAAGGAGGAATCGAAATGAGCGATTTGAAAACCAAGCTGACCAGCCGCAAGTTCTGGATCGCCGTGGCAGCGGCGCTCGCGTCCATCGGGGGCAGCGTCGCGGGCATCGCGACCGACAACACCGCGCTGACCACCACGGGCATGGTCTGCACCATGCTCAGCGCGGCCATCTACGCTGCCGCCGAAGCCTACGTTGACGGCAAGAGCGCGGCCAGCGCGCAGACCATCAACCAAGTGGTGACGACCAAGCAGGTGACGGCCACCACCAACGACAAGGCCACCGTCGTGGCCGCGCTCGCGCCTACCGAAAAGGAGGCCCCCAATGCCTGATCGCGCGAACGTCGCGGCGACGTTCCACCGCCGCCAGGTGGACGATTGCCGCTTCGGCTACACGCAGGGCGACGGGCGGTGGGGATCCGGCCCCGTCGAGTGGTGGGAGTGCGAGGGGGTGCGCGCGCCGTTCTTGGTCGGCGACCGCGACTGCTCCAGCTCGGTCATAGACTGCTGGTGCGAGGCCCTGCGCGGCAGCGCCTACGAGGGCGCGCTGGACGCCGCGACGTACACCGGCGACATGCGCGCCGCGTTCGTCGGCTCCGGGCTGTTCGAGTGGCACCCGATGGGCGACGGCTACGTAGCCCAGCGAGGGGACGTCTACCTCAACGAGGCCAACCACACGGCCATGTGCCAGAGCGCGGTTCCCGACATGCTGAGCGAGTACCTGTCCAACGAGCACGGCGGCATCGTCGGCGGGCAGGTGGGCGACCAGACCGGCGGCGAGAGCCTGATGCGCCCGTACTACGACTTCCCCTGGGACGGCATCCTGGCCTACAACGGCAAGGCCGACGGGGCAGGCGCGCAGCCTTCGCAGCCCGCTCCCGCGCCGTCGGGCGTTTCCGGCGGCACCTACGAGTGCGTCGCCGACTCGCTCAACGTGCGCGACGCTCCCGGCATGTCCGGTGCCGTGGTCGCGTCGTACGCCGAGGGCGAGACCGTCGTCCTGGACGACTGGGGCAAGGAGGCCGACGGCTACCTGTGGGGGCGCTACACGTCCTGGACGGGGGAGACGCGCTACATCGCCGTGGGGACCGCCGACGGGGGCGAGGAGTACTTGCGCAAGCAATGAAGCGAAGAGGGCGCATCCATGACGGGTGCGCCCTATTTTTTTGCGTTTGGGGTTCGATTTACGGGCTTGATAAGCCCTGTGCGGCGGCCACCGGGCACGCCGCGACGTGGTCGCGCGGATCGTCCGACCATCGCAACGCCTCCATGTGCTAGGCGAAGGCGTAGCAGCGTTTCTTATTTCCCCTGTTCTTCATGCTGTTATTCCTTCCAGATCAATGGTTTTATAACATCTATCATCCTATGTTGCACGGGTGCTTCTGGCACAGGTGCCCGCACTGCAAGCCCAGCATGCCGAAGAGCAACGTGGAATACTGGGTGGTGAAATTCGAGCGTAACGTCGAGCGCGACGAGCGCAGCCGCGCCGCGTTGGAGGAGCTAGGCTGGACCGTCCACGTGATCTGGGAATGCCAGCTCAAGAAGAAGACGATCGACGACACGTTCGCCGCGCTGCTCCCCGCTCTCGCCGAGGAGCTAGGAAAAGAACTCAAGGGCATCTAGCGAGAAGGCTGGCGCACGGTGGTCTGGCGCTCGAACGGTCCTGCTCGCGCAAACAGCTCGCTGGGCCGTTCGGCTCGTGCGGAACCGCGCCCAGACCGCCGCGCGCAAACCTTCCGCCGCCTACCGACGGGGGCGACCGCGGCGTGCCGCCCATCGTATTCGTCGCACCGCAACGCGATTTCGGGCTGGTATCATGAATGCCGTGTATTCTGTCAGGCGAAGCAAGCTGAGCAAGAGCAGAAGGTCGGGGCCCCGATGCGCCTTTGTCGGGTGAGCATCCCCTTCGAAGGAGAGGAATATGACGAGAGAATTCAAATCTATGGACGGCAACAACGCCGCCGCGTACGTCTCCTATGCGTTTACCGAGGTGGCGGGCATTTACCCGATCACTCCGTCGAGCCCCATGGCCGACCTGGTGGACCAGTGGTCCGCTGCCGGCAAGAAGAACATCTTCGGTACCACGGTGAAGGTGTGCGAGATGCAGTCCGAGGGCGGCGCCGCCGGCGCGGTGCACGGCTCGCTGGCCGCAGGCGCGCTGACCACCACCTACACGGCTTCACAGGGTCTGCTCCTCATGATCCCCAACATGTACAAGATGGCCGCCGAGCAGCTGCCGTGCGTGTTCCACGTCAGCGCGCGCACGCTGGCCACCCAGGCGCTTTCCATCTTCGGCGACCATTCCGACGTCATGGCGTGCCGCCAGACGGGCTTCGCCATGCTGGCCGAGACGAACGTGCAGGAGGTCATGGACCTGTCGGCCGTGGCGCACCTGTCCGCCATCAAGGGCCGCATTCCTTTCATCAACTTCTTCGACGGCTTCCGCACCTCCCACGAAGTGCAGAAGATCGCCGTGTGGGACTACGAGGATCTCGCCGACATGTGCGACATGGAGGCTGTGAGCGAATTCCGCGAGCATGCGCTGAACCCCGAGCGTCCGGCCATGCGCGGCAGCCATGAGAACGGCGACATCTTCTTCCAGCATCGCGAGGCGTGCAACGGCGTGTACGATGCGCTGCCCGCCATCGTCGAGGACTACATGCACCAGGTGAACGCCAAGCTGGGTACGAACTACGAGCTGTTCAACTACTACGGCGCGCCCGACGCCGACCGCGTGATCGTGGCCATGGGCTCGTTCTGCGACGTGGTCGAGGAGGTCGTGGACTATCTGAACGCCCAGGGCCAGAAGGTGGGCCTCGTGAAGGTGCGCCTGTATCGCCCGTTCGTGAGCGAGAAGTTCATGGCCGCGCTGCCTGCGACGGTGCAGAAGATCGCGGTCATGGACCGCACGAAGGAGCCGGGCGCGCTCGGCGAGCCCTTGTACATGGACGTCATCAACGCGCTCGCGCACGAGGGCCGCGCCGATCTCACGGTGGTAGGCGGCCGCTACGGCCTGGCGTCGAAGGACACCCCGCCGTCTTCGGTGTTCGCCATCTACCAGGAGCTGGAGAAGGACGCGCCGGCGCGCGAGTTCACCGTGGGCATCGTCGACGACGTGACGAACCTGTCGCTTCCCGAGGATCCGAACAGCCCGAACACCGCAGCCGAGGGCACCATCGAGTGCAAGTTCTGGGGCCTCGGCGGCGACGGCACGGTGGGCGCGAACAAGAACTCCATCAAGATCATCGGCGACCACACCGACAAGTACGTGCAGGCATACTTCCAGTACGACTCGAAGAAGACCGGCGGCGTGACCATCAGCCACCTGCGCTTCGGCGACTCGCCTATCCGCAGCACCTACTATGTGAACAAGGCCGACTTCGTGGCTTGCCACAACCCCTCCTACGTCACCAAGGGCTTCCGCATGGTGAACGACGTGAAGCCGGGCGGTGCGTTCATGATCAACTGCCAGTGGACGCCCGAGGAGCTTGAGCACCACCTGAACGCCGAGGCGAAGCGCTACATCGCCAACAACGACATCAAGCTGTACACCATCAACGCCATCGACCTCGCCGCCGAGATCGGCATGGGCAAGCGTACGAACACCATCCTGCAGTCGGCGTTCTTCACGCTGGCCAACGTAATCCCGCAGGACGAGGCGCTGCAGTACATGAAGGACGCCGCCACGAAGTCCTATATGAAGAAGGGTCAGGACGTCGTCGACATGAACCATCGCGCCATCGATGCGGGCGCCACGGCGTTCGTGCAGGTGGAGGTGCCTGCAAGCTGGGCGAACGCTGTGGACGAGAACGAGGCTCCGACGCTCGAGGGTCGTGCCGAAGTGGTGAAGATGGTGCGCGAGATCATGGAGCCGGTCGGCCGTATGGACGGCGACCGTCTGCCGGTGTCGGCGTTCGTCGACCACGCCGACGGCCAGTTCGAGCAGGGTGCGGCCGCCTACGAGAAGCGCGGCGTGGCTGTGAGCGTGCCCGCGTGGGATGCCGCCACGTGCATCCAGTGCAACCAGTGCGCTTTCGCGTGCCCGCATGCCACCATCCGCCCGTTCGCCCTCACCGAGGAAGAGGCTGCTGCGGCTCCCGCCGCTACCGTCATGGTGCCTGCGAAGGGCAAGGCCGCTGCCGGCCTGCAGTACACGCTGGCCATCTCGCCGCTCGACTGCATGGGCTGCGGCGTGTGCGTGAACGTGTGCCCGTCCGACTCGCTGGCAATGGTATCCACGGAAAGCCAGCTGGCGCAGCAGGACGTGTTCGACTACTGCGTGGACAACGTGTCCGACAAGCCCGCGCTCGAGGATGCCACGGTCAAGGGCAGCCAGTTCAAGCAGCCGCTGCTGGAGTTCTCCGGCGCCTGCGCCGGTTGCGCCGAGACGGCGTACGCCAAGCTGGTCACCCAGCTGTTCGGCGATCGCATGTACGTCGCGAACGCCACGGGTTGCTCGTCCATCTGGGGCGGTCCGGCCGCTACGTCGCCGTATACGGTGAACGCCGAGGGTCGCGGGCCTGCGTGGTCGAACTCCCTGTTCGAGGACAACGCCGAGCACGGCCTGGGCATGTTGCTGGGTCACGAGGCGGTGCGTGACCGCCTGGTCGGCAAGTTGGAAGCCATGGCAGCTAACGACAAGACGCCGGCTGAGACCAAGGATCTTATCGCGGCGTACCTCGACACCATGGCCGATGGCGAGGCGAACGCCAAGGCCGTCGAGGCGCTCGTTCCCGCGCTCGAGGCTGCTGCCGAGAACGGTTGCCCGGAGGCGCCCGAGATCCTGCAGAACAAAGAGTACCTGAACAAGAAGTCCGTCTGGATCTTCGGCGGCGACGGGTGGGCCTACGACATCGGTTACGGCGGCCTCGACCACGTGCTGGCATCCGGCGAGGACGTGAACGTGTTCGTGTTCGACACCGAGGTGTACTCCAACACCGGCGGTCAGGCTTCGAAGGCAACCAACATCGGCCAGGTCGCCCAGTTCGCGGCCGCGGGCAAGGACGTCAAGAAGAAGAGCCTCACCGAGATCGCGATGGCGTACGGCTACGTGTACGTGGCGCAGGTTGCCATGGGCGCCAAGCCGGCCCAGACCATCAAGGCCATCGCCGAGGCCGAGGCCTATCCCGGACCGTCGCTGATCATCGGCTACTCGCCGTGCGAGATGCACTCCATCAAGGGCGGCATGGCGAACTGCCAGGACGAGATGAAGAAGGCCGTCGATTGCGGCTACTGGAACCTGTTCCGCTTCAACCCGGCCGCCGAGCCCGGCAAGAAGTTCACGCTGGACTCCAAGGAGCCCGCAGGCGGCTACCAGGAGTTCCTCATGAACGAAGCGCGTTATAGCCGTCTGACCCGCGAGTTCCCTGAGCGCGCCAGCGAGCTGTTCGAGCGCAACGAGAAGGCGGCCATGGACCGCTACGAGCACCTGCTCAAGCTCAAGGACGTCTACGCCGAAGCGTAAGCCGTTTTCAAGGAACACGATGAACGAAAGCCCCCGACGCGAACGAGCGTCGGGGGCTTTTTGCGTCCGAGAGTTGTTCTTCGTTGATGTTGTACGAAAATGGTTGTACAATTGAGCACACGAAAGGAGTCGGCATGGACGATTCTATGGTTACGGCACGCATGCTGGATGAAAAGAAGCGCAAAGGCGCTCGCATCCTTGCGCGAGAGGGTCTCAGCGCTTCTCAAGCGATCAACCTCATGTACGACAAAATGATCGAGGAGGGGGAGGCGGGTTTCCTTCGAGCCGATTCGAGCCGTATCGGCGATGAGGCGAAGTGGGCCGCTGCTTCTCGTTTCGTCGATTCTCTATCCTCGAAGCGTGCTTCTCGTTTCGACGATATGACTAAGGCAGAGGTGAGGATGGAGCGCCTGCGTTCGAGGGGCATGATGTGATATGGCTCGCATGAAGCTCCTGTTGGACACCAATGTCGTTATCGATTTTCTGCATGAGCGCGAGCCTTATTACGATAAGGTTCGCTTGCTCATGACGGCGGGTCGTGTGGGGGAATTCGATCTCTGGATCACCTCGTCGCAGGTGACCTATCTTATCTACATCCTCTCGGAGGGCGGGAAGCGCTCGCTGTTGTCGCGTGTGCTTGAACAGCTGCGAGGGCTGCGGACATTCGTGAACGTGCATGCCGTCAGCGATCGGGAGGTCGATCGGATGTTGGCAGCCTCGTGGAAGGATCCGGAAGACTCGCTTATCTTTGAATCGGCATTGGAGATGCGCGCCGATGCCATCGTCACGCGCAATCAGAAAGATTTCGAGTCGTCGGTGATCAAAGTGGTGGACTGCGACGAATTCTTCGTCTGGATGCGCAAGGACTTCGGATTGGACTACGAAGAGGTGGTCATCTAGCGAGATGCGTGATCGGACGCATATGAGTGAAACGTGGTCGGTTTCCCCTTCGGGGTGAAGCCAATTGCGACTGTCTCTTATACACATCTCCGAGCCCACGAGACCGAGGCTGATCTCG
>ENA-OXUB01000930-OXUB01000930.1-human-gut-metagenome-genome-assembly--contig:-NODE-930-length-13153-cov-32.056344_pt1 | contig 13153 bp, 20 predicted proteins | sample MGYA00249345_ERZ652652 | MGnify/ENA primary metagenome ERZ652652 (study PRJEB26925, sample SAMN05826496) | human gut metagenome | biome: ENVO:2100002; feature: ENVO:00000062; material: ENVO:00002003... | reverse complement strand
GCTTGTTCTGCGTAGCAATGTTAGCCAGTTTGTAGATGTTCTGTTCAACAGTTGTAGCGTTATCGAAGAAACCAACGCCTGCGGCGAATCCTACAGTCGATCCTAGAAATAATGCAGCGCTAACTCCTAGTGCGATTTTTTTGTTTTTCATGCTGTTCCCTCTTTTTTCATTTCCAAAATATTTTTGTTTAGTTTTGATAACTCTTTGCGCTGTTTTTCTTCTGAAATCACATTTCTAAAACTTTTTCCTGCATTTTCGAATAAAAACCTTTCGGCTTCATGTATACTAACCAGTTTTTGAGAACTAAATTGAACTGTCTTTATCAAACCTAAGTCGACCAAAATGTAAATGTTATCTTTTGACGTTCTGTACTCGCTAGCTAATTCCGGTAATGTGTACGCAAGCATTTAATCATTCCTTTCTCTTGACTCCCCCATCTTGACGACCTCTCTGGAATTAAAACCGTATCGATCACATGCAGAAGTGAAAACTGCTATTTCAGAAGAAATCTCATCCACTAGTTCGAGTAGCCAATCTTTTATTTCGTTTCGTTCAATTGACGTTAAATCAGCATTTGGTATTGAAAGTAAATCCCATATCTCAAATTTCTTCTCAATTTCAATACGTTCCATTTCTTCTTTGTCTTGTCCGACCATTTTTGAGAGTGGGTGATCATCTCGGCGCTTTCTGTTAAGTGGTCTCGGTGTATAGAACATTTCAGCTGCTGCTTCAAAGTCTAAGTTAGGCGATTGAAGATACTCAGCCATGTCGATTACTCCATCTAGCCCCATTCGACGTCGCCCATTCAATTTGTGGCTTATATTTTGAGGAGAGTCATTCATGTCTATTGCCATGGCTCTTTGGTTAATTGATTGACGGTCTACCTCGTTCCTAAAAATTGTCGCTATCCGTTTTTCGTTTGTTGAAACGACCAATTTCATCACTCCTTTGTATTCAATTGTCAATTTTCATAGCAGTTTAACTACCATAAAATGTAGTTATGAAATAAGTTGAGGCTCACTCTCGAATTGCCATTTAGAATTTATAAAGTCGAAAATATCTTGTGCTGTTTCATCATTCGATAAAAAACGGATTAGCATTTCATCGGTGCCGCCTGGTTCCATAAATATTGAACCTTCTATCCCAGGCTTGACGTCAAATTTTCTTTTAAGTGCTGGGACTAGCATTTCAATATATTGGTCTAAAAAGCCAGATGCTATTGTTGCTTTGATCGTTTGTGGTTTGTCTTTCATTTTGAAACCTCCTTGCTATTTTTAGTTTGATATAATCTCACTAGAAAGGTGGTGAGATTATGGCTTATAAAGAATCTATTGCTAAAGAAATACTTGAATTATTTAAAAACGCACCTTCTGGAATCTCAACTCAATATCTTGATAATTACAACCAGCAAGATGTCGCTGACACTATGAACCTTCTGAATTACAAAAGACCTGACAATTTTTCGTCTTCAGAAGTAGGTTACAACATGTTGGCACCAATAGTTTTTAACAAGTAGTCCTTTCAGCTTTCACTTAATTGATCTAACATGTGATGAAGTGAAAGCTGTTCTTTCTCTGTAAGCTTCGGTAGTAGTTCGTTGGGAACATCTTGCCAGTTTTTATCTGACAGCCCCCAAGATTCATTAACTTCTGATGGAATAAGTCTAGGCGTTCCAAAAATTGTGACTTGTGGCTTTTTATTAGCCACCAAATGTAAGTCGATTGTGCCGACACCTTTATTTGGCTCAATGCCATTAATAATGACCTTGCCTTTATAACAGTATTGTGTGCCTTCCATTTCAATAGAGATTGATTTCAATTTATCCATTGGAATCATTTGTTTTTTCATTTTGAAGCCTCCTTCTTTATAAAAATAATTTGTGGTTTGTCTTTCATCAGACCACCTCCTTGTTGGGTTTTCTTTTGGTACGTTTCGTATCAAAAGAAAGCAAAAAAATATCTGGGAAAAGATAATCTAACGGCTTCTTGAAAAATTCAGCAAATTCAACTGCCATTGTAGCGCTCGGATTACTCGTTCCTGCTTCTAACTTTCTGATGAAAACTTCAGACACACTAAGTTTCTCAGCTAACTGTTCTTGAGTTAATTGGAGCTGCTCTCTTTCGTATTTCAATTTTGTGCGCATGGGCTCACCTCCATCTTTTTTGATACATTTCGTATCTGATACATTTAATATACACGATACGTTTTGTATCGTCAATAGAAAAACGATATTTTTTGTAACTTATTTTATTTAACGATACTATTTGTATCTACTGGGTGGTATCATAACAGAAAGGAGGCGCACAAATGTTTGGTGAACGATTAAAACAATTGCGACAAGCTTCAAATAGGACTCAACAGGAGATTGCGGATCTTTTAGGAGTATCACGCTCTGCCTACTCTCATTTTGAGAACGGACGAAACGAGCCTGATAAAGACACATTGGTGAAACTAGCTGATATTTTCGATGTTACTACAGATTATCTTTTAGGTAGAAATAAGACTCCTAAATGGGCGTCAAAAGATCAGATTATTGAATTAGATAAAGTTCTGGAATCTGATGCAGGAATGGCTTATGGCGATATGGTAGATATTACTAAAGAGGACCGAGAACAGATTAATGATCTCATCGCAAGCTATTTTTGGAGAAAAAAACAAAAAGAAAAAAGAAATCAAAATTAGGAAGTGATTTAGATGAAATCTGTTGTTTGCGATTTAGAGGAGATTCATTCGTCGACCAGAACTTATGACCCATTTGAAATTGCTTTCTATTTAGATTTTGAGATCGTTTATACTAGTAACCTACCTGATGGTCGACTCGGCCTTGCTGTTCCGGAATTAAATGTGATATTTCTTGCTAACTATATTAAAGGAACCAGATTCTCATATTTTGTATGCGCTCACGAACTGACTCATGGTACCGAACACGAAGGAATACAAGCGTTCTATAATTGTTCAAACAGAGCTAAAGGGCGCCTTGAACAAGAGGCCGACTCTGGAGCTATATACATATTATGCAAATATTATCTCGAAACATTCCCTGATATTGATCAACTGAATATCACTACACTCGCCAATTATTATGATTTAGACGAATCAATATATCCACTTATAGAAAAAGAATTGAAAGAAATTATGGAGGAACGAAAATGAACATTATTGGTCCGATTATCCTTATTACAAGTTTTTTAGGTATTGTAATTTCTGCATTTGTTGTTAATAGTAAGAAGAAGAAAAAGAAAGATTTGACTATAGCAAAAAGAATATTAATCGCCTTTACTCTTATACTGATTTTAACCGCTATTATCGCAAAGATAACAGATCCTGGAGAACAACCTTTATCGATAGACATTAAAGATGATTTCACCACCAATGAAGAAGGTATATCTAAAGTAAAAGGAAAAACCGGTAAAAATGTCGAAGTTCTTTTAGTACCATATAAAAAAAGTGAATCTAAAACTTTAAAAACTACTTCTGATTCCAAAGGTACTTTTTCATTCACTATTAAACTTCCTAAAAAAGAGACTTTAAAAGAGTTTAGAATACATGCGACCGACGGAGAAAGAACAGGAAAGAAAAAAGAAGTTATAGTTTTTAACAACTCTAAAAAGTACTTAGCTTATTCAGAAAATCAAGAATCTATAGAAGAAAGTTCCGAGAAAAATCAAGAAAGCACCGAGCCAAGTGAAGATAATAATATGAAAGATGTTCTAGACGATGCCATTACTGATGCTGATGTTTCCGATTACAAGATTAAAATTGAAGGCAACAATGCCATTATAAGTTATCCAATCAACTCATTTTGGAATGCCGACTCTTTGGTTACAGTTACCTATCCCAAAGATGTTGAAAAAATTTTAGAAAACCTACAAGGCGCCCCATTCGAAAATGTCATCATTCAATCGACAACAACATTTATTGATAACAAAGGTAATGAATCTGAAGGCTTGGCGATTAGTACATTTTTTACAAAGCAGACACTCGACTCGATAAATTTTGCTAATTGGAGCGACCAAATCTCTTCTGATGGAACTGTTCTATATTCAGCATCGGACGGCTACATGATTCAAAATAGTTTACTCAATGAATCTAAGGGAAAGACTAAAACGAAAATAGGAAATGCTGGTAAATCTAATGATTCAGACTGGTGGACTAATAACGGTTATATAGAACTTAAATAATGTTAAATTATCATCCTACAGTTTTTTAATCAATAGGAATTGTTTGATATCCAAAATGAAAGAAGGTGAATCGAAATGTCAGATGAAGAAATTAGAAAAGCTGCTCACGATGTAGCAATCATTTATTTGGAAAAAGTGGACTTAGATCACAAATCTGCCAAGCAAGTAGCTAACTACTATGTGCAAGCTAAAAAAGACATTGAAAAAGTCTTACGAGAAAAAGATTAAGATTAGCCTTCGGGCTTTTTAACTGACCAACTACTGCCAAAGGAGGAATCCTATGTTACAAGAGTATAGTATGAGGGTAACTTTAGGAATCCTCTTAATTTTATATGGTGTTGGTCTGTTAGTTTGGTCTTTACATACACACATGAAAAAAAGAACAGTAGACAAAATTCTACTGGTATGCGGGATCATTTTGATTATTTTAGGTGTATTCTCAATATTACTAAAAAGTTTGATTTGATGATTCTCTCCCCTCTTATGGAGAATCATCACTCAAGAGGAATTTGATGCTAAGAAAAAAGACTTACTGGGATTGTAAAATAGCCCGTGCAGTAAACACGGACTAAAAAATATTTTTTTCATTTATATATTCTATTGCTTCGCTACTTAGTTGCAAAAAATGGATATACTCTCCATCCCTAAGGTCAACGATAGGCTTGCCTTCTAATAGATGTATTAATACTTCTTTAGAAATATTTGGGGAATTATCAAATACAGAATACATACATTCGGTATTTGGAATATCCCAAACATCATCAGAATCTTGGATAGAATAAATTTCGAAAGGAGCTGTCATTCTTTCACCTCATGTCAAAAAATAAAAAAATTGTACGACTACCAAAAGAAGCTTATGAACAATTAGAAGAATCCATTGAATTTTTAATCATTGATGCCAAAGGGTATGACAATGGAAACTTTAAGATGATTAAACGATCTTCAACGATACTAAGATCATTATTTCACGAAACGCAAATGTCTCATAGTTTAATAGGCCAGATTGACGATAGAAACAGCGTAACTATGAAAAGCTTGATAAAATATCCTGTTGACGAGTTGCTGTTTTACAGCAAAGATATCACTACTGCACGGTATCAAATGCCTGCGCCTGAGAATTCTGGATACTACGATACTTTTTTGTTTAATCCTTATAATAAGGTTACTTATAAAGTGCACTTTAATGAATGGTGGTTCGGAACTATATTCCGGATGGATGATTATAATTTTACCAGAAAGGATTTAGTGACTATCGTTGCTAACCAAGATGGCGGTGCTCACTTTGACACTAAACTCGACATTAAGTATAGAAACTTAATTAATGGAGATACAGGAGTTGTATTACAACCCGGCGAAATCAATCATTTAATCATGGGGGGTTCAGCTGAATACAATAAAAAAGAAGTAAAGTTCAAAGATTTACATTTTGCATTACTAAGGCAAGTTGTTCACGAGACGATATTATCCTTGAACAGTCGATATAATTTGCAATTAAAATATGAACCCGACTTTCAAAGCAACTTTAATCGGAAGTTGAATAAAGTCAGTTTTAATGTTTCAGCAATTAAAGATTAATATTGGACGGCACCTCGCTAATCCAATTATATCATACGATTAGCCTTAGGGCTTTTCTTTTAACATCAAAAAGAACATACGTTTGTTTACGTCAATACCAATCTTAATACAAAAGGAGCGTTTGTTATGAATGGTCATGTAAGAAAAATTGGCAACAAATGGCACTATACAATTGAAATGGCAAAAGTTGGCGGTAAACGTCAGCGTATACAAAAAGGCGGATGGAATACAAAAACTGAGGCACAAGAACATCTAAGAGAAGCGCTGAACGAATATAAACGTGGCGGTAAAGTGGATTTAACAGATATTAGTGTTTCTGATTATTTTGATTACTGGTTTGAAAATTATGTTGAGAAGAAACTTAAGTATAATACGCAAAAAAACTATAAAAATGTAATTGATAAATACGTGAAGCCAGAAATTGGGAAATACCTACTTCAATCAATAGGCCCTGCGAAATTGCAGGAGCTTGTAAATAAACTACCTGAAGGATTTAATAAACAGCTCTCAAAACATTCTGTAGAGATTATCTTCACTGTCCTAAAAGGTGCATTTCGAAGAGCAGTCTTCCCTTATCAACTAATTAATAGCAATCCAATGGACTATGTCGAAATGCCGGCATTCCCTTCTAAACCAAAACAGTCGAGAGATGATATGAAAATTATAACAATGGATCAGTACCTTAAAATTTTAGATAACACCCCTATTTCGGATTCTTTTCACATTCCTCTTGTCATTGCTTTCCACACAGGGTTGCGTCGCGGCGAAGTTTGTGGGATGACCTGGGACAATGTGTCATTTGAAGATCAGACTTTAACTATCACTAAAATTATGTTACAAGACAAGAATGGGATACAAATAGGAACACCCAAAACGCAGGCTAGTTATCGAACCATCAGTATTGATGACATGCTGCTTGAAGAGTTAAAAAGCCATAAAAAAAGACAATTAGAAAACAGAATGAGATATGGAAAGTTTTATTATGAAAGTTCATTTGTATGTACTAAAGAAAACGGACAGCCTGTCACACCAAATTCAATAAAATGGTCAGCAAGTAAAATCAAGAAAAATTTAGGTATTAACTTTAACTTCCATTCTTTGAGACACACGCATGCAACAATGCTTTTAGAAGATGGAGTGAAACCGAAAATTGTTCAAGAACGACTCGGCCATTCGAGGATTTCTACTACTATGGATAAATATGTACATGTCACCAAGAAAATGAGAACTGAAGCTGTTGATATTTTCGCCGAACGCCTTCGCCGTTCAATGGACTAAATTCGCTCTTTTTCATTAAAAATGTTCGCCCAAATAAAACATCGGGCGAACATTGGGCGAATATTTATGAAAATCACAATCATTCACAGCGGATATTTTCAAACAAACCCTTATTTCTTCTTGGGTTCATCCTCGTCCATTTTCAGAACGGCCATGAATGCCTCCTGAGGAACTTCAACGGAGCCAATCTGTTTCATCCGTTTCTTCCCTTCTTTTTGTTTCTCTAACAATTTCCGTTTTCGAGAAACATCCCCGCCGTAACATTTAGCCAATACATTTTTACGTAAAGCTTTGATATCTGTACGGGCAACGATTTTGGTACCAATAGTTGCTTGGATCGGTACTTCAAACTGCTGACGTGGGATTAAGGTCTTCAATTTATCAACGATTGCACGGCCACGTTCTTGTGCGAACTCGCGGTGAACGATAAAGCTTAAGGCATCGACTTTTTCAGCATTCAATAGAATGTCCATTTTGACTAAGCGGCTTTCGCGATAATCAGCCATTTCGTAATCCAATGAGGCATACCCTTTTGTACTTGATTTTAATTTATCAAAGAAGTCAAAGACAATTTCCGACAATGGAATATTGTAAACAACATTCACGCGATAATCATCTAGATAATCCATAGTAATAAACTCGCCACGTTTGCGTTGAGAAAGCTCCATAACAGCACCGACATAATCATTTGGTACCATAATATTAGCTTTCACGAAAGGTTCTTCTACGTTTTGAATTTTTGATGGATCAGGAAAATCTGAAGGATTATCCACGATCAACTGCGTGCCGTCAGTCAAGTTTACATGGTAAATAACGGATGGTGCCGTGGTGATCAATTCAAGATTAAATTCACGCTCCAGACGTTCTTGAACTACATCCATGTGTAGCAGACCTAAGAAGCCGCAACGGAAACCAAAGCCTAAAGCTTGTGAGGTTTCTGGTTCGAATTGTAAAGCCGCATCATTTAATTGCAATTTTTCTAACGCTTCTCGCAAATCATTATAACGAGAGGTATCAATCGGATAGAGACCACAGAACACCATCGGATTCATTTTACGATAGCCAGCCAAGGCTTCTGCTGCTGGATTATTCGCAAGTGTCACGGTATCCCCAACGCGCGTATCTTGGACAGACTTAATGCTGGCAGTAATGTAGCCGACGTCTCCTACCATCAAATAATCTCGTTGAACAGCTTTCGGTGAAAAAACTCCAACTTCTGTTACATCGAAGGTTTTGCCGTTACTCATCAATTGAATCTTATCTCCGGGACGGACAATGCCATCCGTAATACGAACGTTTAAGACAACGCCACGATAGCTGTCATAAACGGAATCAAAAATCAACGCTTTTAATGGCGCATCTAAATCACCACTTGGTGCAGGAACATTCGTTACGATTTGCTCTAAAATCTCGCTAATCCCGATGCCTGTTTTGGCACTAGCAAGAACCGCATCTTCCGCATCAATTCCAATCACATCTTCGATTTCCTTACGAACTCGCTCTGGATCAGCGGCTGGTAAATCGATTTTGTTAATGACTGGCAAGATTTCCAAATCGTTATCTAACGCTAAATAAACATTCGCTAGTGTCTGGGCTTCAATTCCCTGAGCCGCATCAACAACTAAAACTGCACCTTCACAGGCGGCTAAGCTCCTGGATACTTCATAGGTAAAATCGACGTGTCCTGGCGTGTCAATCAAATGGAAAATATAATTTTGACCATCATTAGCAGTATAATGCAACTCGACCGCATTCAATTTGATTGTAATTCCACGTTCACGTTCAAGATCCATTGAGTCTAGCAATTGCTCCTGCATTTCACGGGAACTTACAGTATTCGTTTGTTCTAAGATTCGGTCAGCCAATGTCGACTTCCCATGATCAATATGCGCGATGATCGAAAAATTTCGAATCATCTGCTGGCGTTTCTTCATTTCTTCTATATTCATCAATGTTCCTCATTTCTTTTAATCAGCACTGTCAATTATACCAACGATCGGAATAGAAAAAAAGTCTTTTCCCCTATTTCTAAAAGTCAGTAAGAGAAATATCATGCTTGTTTTGCTATACTTAGAATATAGATTAATTTGAGACTGAATTCTACTAGCTATTTAATCAGTTTAGTGGAATAACTCATATAATACTATTTTTAGGAGATGAACGTATGGATAGTGACTTTAAGGAACAGCTCGTCTTAAAGCCTGTAGGTGAGGAACACTTAGCGCAATATGATGAGCTGCTTAGTTATGTCTTTCAAGTGACAGAAAGTGATATTGAAAATAGCGGATACGAGAATAAAAGAGAAATGGTGCGGGCGAAAAAGCCGGTCTTAGAACAATCGAAAGTTTTTGGCTGGTTCCATGGTGATAATTTGATTTCCCAGATAGCCATTTATCCTTGTGAAGTAAATATTCACGGGAAGCTTTTCCAAATGGGCGGCGTTACTGGTGTTGGAACCTATCCCGAATATGCCAATCATGGCTTGATGAAGGACTTGATAAAAAAAGCATTGGTCCAAATGCGTGAGGATCAGCAATGGATCTCCTATCTGTATCCTTACAATATCCCCTATTATCGCCGCAAAGGCTGGGAAATTATGTCTGACAAGCTTAGCTTTAAAATCAAAGACACCCAGCTGCCAAAACAAGTTGACCTGCCAGGAATCGTCGAGCGTAAGGAAGTCGATGATCCTGATGTTTATCAAGTCTATCATGAATTTGCGTTAAATAATCACGGGGCGATGATTCGAAAGGAATTAAATTGGGAAGAGTATTGGCGATTTGAAAATGAAGAAGAACGGATTGCGGCGATTTATTATGATGCCGACAAAAAGCCAACGGGCGTCTTGTTTTATTGGATTTCTGACGAGGTTTTCCATATTAAGGAAATGTTCTACTTAAATCAAGAAGCACGCAATGGCTTATGGAATTTTATTAGCGCGCATTTTTCGATGGTTTATTGGGTCAAGGGCGATATTTTTAAAAATGAACCCCTCTCCTTCTTATTGGATGACAGCGAAATCACCGAGACAATTGCTCCTTTCTTTATGGCGCGGATCGTTGATGTAAAAGAGTTCTTATTGGAATACCCATTTGAAAAATTAGTCGAACCCTTCTATTTTGAGGTGGAGGACCCCGTTGCTGAATGGAACAATGGCATTTTCGCCCTTAGCTGGAATGACGCAGGTGAGTTAACTATTTCCGATCAGCCTCAGGGAAGACGAATCGCGCTGAATATTCAAACCTTGACCTGCATGCTGATGAATTATCGTCGTGCTGCGTATCTCGCACGAATTGAGCGGCTTGAGGCCGACAAAAAAGCAATTGAATTATTAGAAACAACAATCCCAGATATGGAGGCTTACTTTAGTGACTACTTCTAAACACATTTATTTTGCTGCACCGCTATTTGCACAAAGTGACTTACTTTTTAACAAGTACTTAGTTGAAAAAATTCGAGAAATTGATTCAAATCTCACCGTTTATTTACCACAGGAAAATGAAGGAATTAATGATAAATCAGCGTATGCTGACAGTAAGATGATCGCTCTTGCCGATACCGAAGAGGTTTTGAAAAGTGACTTGATGGTGGCGTTGTTAGATGGATTGACCGTTGATGCAGGCGTAGCTTCCGAAATCGGTGTCGCTTACGCGAAAGGCATTCCTGTTATTGGATTGTATACAGATTCTCGTCAACAAGGCGCGGATAATCGAAAGAAGTTAGAGGCGTTGCAAACACCTGCAGAAAATCAATTTCATTACTTAAATCTTTATACCGTTGGATTAATCAAATTAAACGGTACGATCGTCAGCACCGAAAAAGCGTTTTTGGAGCAAATCCAATCTTTTATAGAAGGTAGTGATTTCCATGACTTATAAAAAATACCGTTTGGCTCTTTTGATTTTTGGAGCAATCTGTTTGCTCTACAATATTTACGAATTTGCGATTGGTAAATACTCCACTAAACAAGGAGTGATTTTCGTAATCGAGTGTTTAGCTGGGATTGCTTTGATTTTCTTGCCAGAAATCATTACGAAATTATTCAAAATTGTCTTACCTGAAAAGATCATTTATTTTTATTGGTTCTTTTTAGTGATCTCTGTCTTTTTAGGAACTTCCTTACATATGATCTCGATCATTTCCTTCTGGGATAAGATTCTGCATACCGTTAGCCCGATGGTCTTGACGGCGCTTGGCTATGGCTTGATTGGATACTTCATGAAGGATGCTGATATCAGCAAAACATCACCTTGGCTATTCTTGTTATTTGGTTTCGCCTTTGCAGGTCTTTGCGGCGTTTTCTGGGAGTTCTGGGAATTTCTTTGCGATACCGTTGCGGATATGAATCTTCAACGATATGCAACTTCTGCCGGGAAACTATTAGTCGGACGTGAGGCATTGATGGACACGATGGGTGATCTCTTGACCAATACGATTGGTGCGGTCTTAATGGGAATTTACGCACATATTCAAAGTCGCGGAGATGCTGCTCACTTTGAAGAATATCGTTTGAAAAAGATCCGTAAGTAAAAAAAGATTGCAAACCGTTTTTAATGCGGTTTGCAATCTTTTTTATTTATCGTCAGGATGGATATTTTCTTTCATCGTATAAGAGTCCAAGGTAATTTTAATGATTCCTGTACACTTCAGCATACCTTCCGGAATTTCATCAAACTCAGCCCCTTTTGCCGCATGATCCATCAATAAATGCAAAGCTTTCCTTCTTTCCTCTAAATCATCTAAAAGCTCAGCTTTTCCAAAGCCAATCAAGCTTTGATACGCATAGGAATAGGATGCGGCGTTTCTTGTTCCTTCAACTAATTTGTGGTTGCCATCCATTTCTACTGCAACTTTAGGATTGTTTTTGATCATGGAGACTTTCTTACCTTCATTCGCACCGTGAACATAAAGCGTTAATTTCTCCTCGTTCCATTCATACCCAAAGTTCACTGGAACAACATAAGGATAATCCTCACCGTTCAAGGCAATTCTTACAACCTGTGATTTTTCGACTAAATTTTTGATTGATTCTAAATCTGTTACTTGTCGTTTTTTTCTTCGCATCATTTTTTCTCCACCTATCCAAATTCTTTACTCTAATCATAATAGATTAGAATTCAAAAAGAAATCTTTTTTTAGTTCCAAATACTGAAAATTGATAGACAGCGGTTTGTCTTTTTTAGTAGTAAAAACCTTTTCTAATCAACGATTTTACTCTTTTTTTGTGTGATTTTTTGTACTAAAATAGCAACTGTAATAATTTGAAAATTTGCTGAAAATGAAAGGCGTGTCGATTTTGATTGAAACTGTCGTATTTGATATCGATGATACTATTTACGATCAACAAGAACCATTCCGCAAAGCAGTCCAGAAATTATTTCCACTAGTAAGCGAGGAAGATATGCTCCCTCTTTACACCCGCTTCCGTGTCCATAGCGACGCAAACTTTAATAAGGTCATTACTCAAGAATGGACCTTAGAATATATGCGTTCTCACCGAATCAGTCAATCACTGAAAGATTTGGATTATCCCCATATTACGGATGAGGAAGCGTTGACTTTCCAAGAGGTCTACGAAGCTGAGCTTGATGCTATCACCATGCATCAGGAAGTTGAAAAAACCCTTGATTTTCTGAAATCTAAAAAAGTCCCAGTCAGCATCATCACGAATGGACCAACAGACCATCAATATAAGAAAATCCTACAGCTAGGGCTATTAAATTGGGTCAGTGAGGACAATATTATCATTTCGCAAGCTACAGGCTATGAAAAACCGGATGCAGAAATTTTTGAGTTAGGAAAAAAACAATTTTCCTTAAACCCTGAAAACTCATTATATGTCGGCGATAATTTTAACAATGATGTAATCGGCTCAAAGCGTGCCGGCTGGCAATCTCTCTGGCTGAATCATCGTAATCGCCAATTACCAAAAGGAACGTCTCAAATTCAAGACATCGAGCTCACCTCATTCGATCAATTATTACCAACGTTCCAGCATATTTTCGCGTAAATGAACTTTTGAAACAGATTTGAAAAAGACATGGGAAAAATTCCATGTCTTTTATTAATGACTTTAGTCAGTTTCGTTCGCGGAGCGTACGAAACAAGAAAACCGCGC
>ENA-OXUB01000897-OXUB01000897.1-human-gut-metagenome-genome-assembly--contig:-NODE-897-length-13696-cov-48.035994_pt1 | contig 13696 bp, 16 predicted proteins | sample MGYA00249345_ERZ652652 | MGnify/ENA primary metagenome ERZ652652 (study PRJEB26925, sample SAMN05826496) | human gut metagenome | biome: ENVO:2100002; feature: ENVO:00000062; material: ENVO:00002003... | reverse complement strand
AATTTCATAGAAATCAAATCCTTTCGTTGTTCTATCTTTAGTATAAAGGAGCGATGCATAAGCGGAGGAACGAGTTTTTTTATAAAAAAAGAAAGAGCCAAAGACAGCTCTTTCTTAACATTGTTTTCTCATCGTGCGAATGATCCGTTGGATACTTTTGATATCCAAATAATAGCTGCCAGCGAGCTCGCGAGTACTTTTTCCCATCTGATAATCCTGATAAATCTGTTGATTTCTTCGTCTAAGCAGCTCTTTACTAGCAGTCTTGCTACCCCAAGGCAAGCGATCCATTGGTTTCTTTGGAATATAAAGGATTGTACCATTCACATATTTTTGGATCTCTTTTACGATCTCCTCTGGTAGAAGTTCGAATGCGTTTTGATAAGCCATCTTTTAGCCTCCTAATAAAATAAAATTTAGGATTCAGCAAAAGCTCTTCAAGCATTCCTGCCAAGCTTTTGCTAGGCTTCAATAATAATTACTCCCATTGTAATGCTCCTTTCGGGTACTAGGTTAATTATAGCATATTGGTTTTGAGGTGAGCAGTGGAGTTCAACCAGTATCTAACTGGAGGGAGTAAATCCCCACTTTTTTAAGTATATTAATTTCTAAGATTGTAGTACCTACGTAATAACGTTTGACATATAGATATGTTTTTTATTCATTTAAGCGGCTTTGCAAATACTTGATGATATCGCCAAATGTGATAAATAAATTCATCAGTGAAGCAGAATTTAATAATTATTTTCGATTAATCTTATGAGACAATGAAGAAAAGACAATCTGTAAAGGGAGTGTAAACCGTGACTGAGTTTTCTTTTTGGTTATCTAATCAAGATGTCAGCATTCAATATTTGCACGAACAATTATTGAATCAGCAATCGAATGGTGAATTGCAACAGCGGATCGCAACTGAAGGATATGGGAAATATTTACTCTCTATGCAAAATCCTGATGGTCATTGGGGAAAATACTATTATCAACCGAAATGGACTTCAACTCATTATACACTGTTACAATTGAAAGATTGTAGAATCTCATCTGTCCATCCTGATTGTAGAGAAATCTTGTTTAAAATGTTTGAAGAATGCCAACTTCCCGAGGGTGGACTAAACTTAGCGAAATCCGATATGCCTAGCGATGTTTGCGTAGATGGTATGATTTTGAATTACGCTAGTTACTTTATTTCGGAATCTGAGCACTTAAAGTTGCTTGCTCAGTCCATTTTAAGAAAACAGAAAAGTGATGGAGGTTTTACTTGGCTTAATCAGAATGAAGGCGATCCTCACTCAACAATTTGTGTTTTAGAAGGATTACATTCCTTTCTCGTGAATACTGATTTCGTCGATTTACAATCAGATATAGAATCAGCAATACAAAAAGCTTTGAACTATTTCTATCAGCACAATTTGTTTTTAGAAGAAAAGAAATATCAAAAATTAGCCTATCCATTTCGCTATTTTTACAGTGTGTTTCGATTCCTTCTTTTAGCTGCTGATTTAGACGTCAAGGTGAACGAACCGATAGTTGAAGCACTAACTCTATTTTCTAAGAAAGAATTCAATGGTTTCTTAAAACTAGAGAAGGAATATAAAGGACAGACATTTATTAATTTTTCGAAAGTAGGAGAAACTAATCCATTTTTGACAGTTTACAGTAAGTATATTTTTAACAATTTAAAGTAAGGATTGATATGACACGAGATTTTTCTAACCAATACACTGTTGGTTTTCTGCATAAAGAATATGAAATGAAAAAGAGCTAGAACCCCTTTTTTATCAAGGTTTTCTAACTCTTAAAGTTTATTCCCATTCGACTTTTGTATAGATATGTTTAAGATGATTTATCTTATTTTAGAAGGGTTAAGGCTGAATGGGAACAGTTGAATTATTGTTAAAAATAGTGGTTTGGTACCATCAAGGGTATCAAATTATAATTGACATGTCTTTAGGTGGCTACTCGCATCTTTATCCAACTATTGACAGAGAGGTTGTAGAAAACTTGGGTGGGATTATTAATATTAATAGTGGATAAAAGTTTGATAAATTGGAATGGGAGCCAATTCAGAAAATAGTGTAGGATGATATAATACCTCAAGAAATTAATTGTCAAACTGCGGAGGGATATTATGATAACAAGTATATTAGAGGCTTCTAGAACACAGCTTCTTACTGAGATTTATGAAGCTAAGAAAATGCTATATAGAATATTGAATTTGCCCACTGAATCTCAGAGTTTGATTTCTATGTCGATTTCGCCATTTCTTTCACTTTTATGTGAAGGAATTGACAACTTGTTTAGTGAGGATGATGTTAAGTTTTCAGAAAATTACGGGTTAATTTATGGAATGAGTTTTACAAAACTAATGAATCAAAATCGAGCTAGTGTAAAGTTGCTAACAGACAAAAAAATTACAAGAGCTATAAAAACAATTGATAAGCAACTTATAGCATTTAATCAAGATTTGGTTAGAGGCTACAATTTATTACAAAGAGCTTATATTTCAATGTTTGGGCAGCCAGATTTGGGGATATATTTTTTTGAAAACGTTGCTTTTTCAAATACAAGTCAACTATCAATTTATCAAGATATGTTTAGGCAAATTGCCATAGATAATCTTGGCAATAATACACTAGGTTTTATTATCAGAGATTTTAGTGCTAGCCAAGCTAACAGCATTAGTTCTTTTGCATCTGCTATTGAAGGGAAAGCTTTGCCTAAGATTGACTCTAAAAAATGTAAACTTGATATTAATGATAATGATTTTTCAGAGAAAGATTTCATTTTTATAGACGAAAGGAAAAGAAATATATTTTTACATTCTGAAAATAAAAATCTTTCCTTATATCTATTTAATATCAAATGTCAAATGTCTTTTGCATTAAAACTAATACCCAAAATTATCGATAGGAATCATGCATTAAGATTTAGAGTAGAGATTATAGTATATTATCAATCCATGAAAACGATAGATTTCTTAATAAAAAAAGGGAAACTCCTACTAAGCAGCACCAAAATGGAAATCTTAGATAAATTGCTTATTAACTTTAATAATATTTTTTCGGACAACTATTTAAGAAACAATATATACCATTATCGCTTTTCTGATGATAATGTTCATATGGTAATGAAGAATGATTATTTTATCAGCATGATAGAATTTCAAACTAGACAAGATTTCAATTGCGTTTTTGGTAACATAGAAAGAGATATGACTAAATTGATCGAAATATTGGATGAAATAACTGCATTGGTTTAGGTAAAAGGTACATTCAAGGTACTAAAGTGAAGAAAAAGCCTATAAACGTTGATAAATCAACTTATAGGCTTTAATAATATCTATTCCCACTCCACAGTAGCTGGTGGCTTAGACGTAATATCATACACAATCCGATTGACATGAGCCACTTCATTCACGATCCGAACAGAAATTTTTTGCAAGACATCCCATGGGATACGCGCGAAGTCTGCGGTCATACCGTCGATTGAGGTAACCGCGCGGATACCGACTGTGTAGTCGTAGGTACGGCCGTCGCCCATAACACCGACTGAGCGGATGCCTGGTAAGACAGTGAAATATTGCCAGATGTCGCGGTCAAGGCCGGCGTTGGCGATTTCTTCACGTAGGATTGCATCTGATTCGCGGACGATTTCTAGTTTTTCTTCAGTGATTTCACCAAGGACACGGATACCTAGACCTGGTCCTGGGAATGGTTGGCGCCAAACGATTGAGTCAGGCATGCCAAGCTGTGTTCCTAATTCCCGTACTTCGTCTTTGAATAGGGTATTTAATGGCTCGATCAATTCGAACTGCATATCTTCTGGTAATCCACCAACATTATGGTGAGATTTGATTGTTTGTGCTGTTTCGGTACCAGATTCGATGACGTCTGTATAAAGTGTTCCTTGGGCTAAGAAGGAAATCCCTTCTTGACCAGCAAGTTTAGTTGCTTCATCGTCGAATAGGTAAACGAATTCGTTTCCGATGATTTTGCGTTTTTTCTCTGGATCAGAAACACCAGCTAATTTATCTAGGAAACGATCTTTAGCATCAACTTTGATGATGTTCAAGCCGAATTTTCCGCCAAGTGCTTCCATGACTTGTTCGCCTTCGTTTTTACGTAATAGACCGTGGTCTACGAAGATTGATGTTAATTGGTCACCGATAGCTTTTTGTAAAAGCACCCCTACGACAGATGAGTCCACACCACCTGATAGGCCAAGTAGGACTTTTTTGTCGCCGACTTGTTCGCGGATTTTTGCGACCTGCATGTCGATGAAGTTATCCATCGTCCAATCGCCTTTACATTGGCAAACATCTAGGGCAAAGTGACGTAATAGTTCATTGCCGTATTCTGAATGACGTACTTCTGCGTGGAATTGGATGCCGAAGAAGTTACGGTTTGTATCTTGGATCGCTGCGATTGGGCAGTCTTTGCTGGTGCCGACTTTTTCAAAGCCTTCTGGTACTCGTGTTACTAAGTCGCCGTGGCTCATCCAAACGGTTTGTTCTTTTGGTGTATCAGTGAATAGGACGGCATTATCAGAAACAATTTCTAACGTTGCTTGCCCGTATTCACGGTTTTTAGCGGGTTCAACTTTTCCGCCTAGGTTATATGTGATCAGCTGCATGCCGTAACAGATTCCTAAAATTGGAATCCCTAATTCAAAGATTTTTGGATCAATGGAGAAGGCTCCTTCGTCATAAACACTATTTGGGCCACCTGATAAGATGATCCCTTTTGGATTCATGGCTTTGACTTCTTCAGCAGTGATGCGGTGGCTCAAAAGCTCTGAGAAAACACCGAATTCACGGATACGACGAGTGATTAATTGGTTGTACTGACTACCGTAGTCGAGTACGATGATTTTTTCTACGTTTGTCATTTCGGCAGAAACGTTTGTCACAATTATTACCCCTTTTCAAGTTTTATTATAAAAGAAAGCAAGCTTTCTTTATAAGCTAGTATTTACGCAAATAGATTTCATCAATAATATGATGCTTTGCCTTGTGCAAGATAATATCAGCTCGACCTCTTGTTGGCAAGATATACTCTTCCAAATTCTTCAAGTTGACATTTTTCCAGACATCCTCCGCCATGGCAAGCGCTTCTTTGCGATCGCCGATTGCGTAGTCATAATAGTAGTTATCCGGATCTTTAAAGGCGGTGTCCAGCAAGGATTCGAACCGTTCGATATACCAACGCTCGACCATTTTCGGATCAGCATCGACATAGATCGACAGGTCGAAAAAGTCGCTGACGTAGATTTGCTGATTGGCTGGCAGCTGCAAGGTATTGATTCCTTCGACGATTAAAATATCCGGCGAATCGATCAGCTCGTATTCGCCATCCACGATATCGTAGACATCATGGGAATATTTTGGGATGGGAATATTTTCTTTGCCTGATTTTACTTCGTTCAAGACGTCAATCAGGTTCTCCATGTCATAGCTTTCGGGAAAGCCTTTGCGATCCATGATCCCGCGTTCTTCTAAGACAGCGTTTGGATATAAAAAGCCGTCAGTGGTGATTAATTGGACCGTTTGATGTTTGAAAAGGCGGTCTAATAAGGTCTGTAATAAACGAGCGGTGGTACTTTTTCCGACGGCAACACTTCCAGCGATTCCGATGATAAACGGCGGCATCTTCACATAACGGTGCAGAAACAACCCTTTGCTTAACGTGAGCGACTCAAAATCCTTCATATAAAGATGGATCAGGTGACATAAGGGTACATAAACATCGGCCACATCCTTCATCGAGATTTGGTCATTCAAGCTTTTGATATTGTCAAGCTCTGCTTGCGTCAACGGTGTGTTTCCTGGTGTGTAGAAATCTTGCCACTGGTCGCGGGCGATCCGGAAATAGTTCCCTCTTTCGTTCATAAGAACCTCCTTATTCATATTAAAGTAATCATTTTTCAAAAGGCGAAAAATGAATCCTATTTTCATGCCGTATACCATTCAACTAAGTGTGTCCAAAATATACTGATTTAATAACTAAAATGAACGCCAAACAGAGTAAATTGCGAAAAGTTGAACTGGCATCCTTATTCATATTAAAGTAATCATTTTTCAAAAGGCGAAAAATGAGTTCAATATCATGCGCATTCCAGTCAATTTCAAGTAAAAAGCTGAACTGGCAACTGCGCTTATTCTACCATAAAAACAGTCTTAGAAAGTGTTCTATTTCCAAGAAATCCGAATAATTTCCTAACACAAAACGTTATAAGCCATTTTAGCCGAAAAAAAGTGTAAAAAGCTATCGTAATGATAGGAGTTTCATTGTTTTTTTAGTTGCGAAGGAAAAAACTAGGGAGATGTTAAGAAAAGCCAAGAAACAACCTGAAAAAGTGTATGATAGAAGCAGGAGATTTGGGAAAGTAGGTGGTGAAATGAAGAAACTGGAAGAAATGACGCTGACTGAATTGTGGGAGTTATTTCCAATTATCTTGAAGGATCATAACGTGGATTATGAGAAATGGTACGGGGAAGAAAAGCAGCAGTTAACGGAGTTGTTCGCTGATTTTCCGATTCAACGAATCAATCATATCGGCAGCACCTCAGTCGAAGGCTTGATTGCTAAGCCGATCGTTGATATATTGCTGGAATTTCCTGATGGGTATGATGTGGAAGAAGCTTCAGCGAGGCTGAAAAATGCCGGCTGGATCTTGATGATTGAAGATAAGGAGAAACAAACATTAGATTTGAATAAGGGCTACACATCGGAAGGCTTTGCGGAAAAGGTTTATCATCTGCATGTTCGTGCTATAGGAGATTGGGATGAGTTTTATTTTCGGGATTATCTACGAAAGTATCCAGAAGTTGCGCGGCAATATGAAGAATTAAAGCTTACGTTAAAGGAAAAGTTTGAGCACAATCGTGATGCCTATACGGATGCGAAATCGGATTTTGTGCAGAAATATAGTAAAAAGGCGCGACAGGAATTCGGCCCGCGCTATTTGCCTAAATAATTTCCGCATTTCGTGCTATGATAAGGAAGAAAATTGTTAGAAGGAGTGCGTATGATGAAAAAAATCGTTTTATTCGGAGACAGTTTATTAGCTGGTGTCATGAATGGTGAAACCAGTGATATTTTAGATAAGTATATTCTTGATGAACTGACGGAGATGGGCTTTCCCGGCTACTCATTAGTCAAGTTAGGCAAGCGCGGTGAGACTTCTTCTGATGGTTTGGCTCGGGTGAGTGAAGCCGTGGATGTAGAAGGTGATTTTGTGGTCATTTCTTTTGGAACCAATGACTCGTTGAAGCAGGCAAATTCACTTGACACCTTTGGCGAAAATATTAGAGAAATCATTGAATCCTTTGATGCGTCAAAAGTGATTCTATTGACGACAGGTTACATCAATACAGACATTTATTCAAAGGGAGACAATGAGCGTCAACAGCTCTTCGCCCAAAAAGCGAAAATGATAGCGGCAGAATCGGGCGTTAACGTGATTGATCTATACCATCACATGACGGTGTATCCAAAACCAAATGAGTTCGTACAAACATTCGACGGCATCCATCCGTCAGACGAGGGCTATCATTTCTTGGGGGCCTTGATTGCACGTGATATTAAAGAAATTTTATTAGCAGAAGGGTAAGAACATGGCAAATCATTATTATTCGGAAAATCCTGAGACGGCACACGACTTGCATCAATGGTCGTTTGAATTGGCTGGAAAAAATTTTCAATTTGTGACGGATAGCGGAGTCTTTTCTAGGGACACCGTTGATTATGGCTCACGTGTATTAATCGAGCATTTCGATGCGGAGGAGTTACCGGAGGGAACATTGCTGGATGTTGGCTGCGGCTATGGTCCAATCGGTATGGCATTGGCCTATCAGACTGGGCGTTCAGTCGAAATGATCGACGTGAATAATCGTGCGGTGGAACTGGCGCAAGGAAATGCGAAGCGCAATGGCATCGAAGCAGATATTCATCAATCGAACATCTATGAAACCTTGCATCAAAAAGAATATGCCGCAATCGTCAGCAATCCGCCGATTCGTGCAGGGAAAAAAGTCGTTCATCAGATATTAAGCGATGCAGAACCGTTGTTAAAAGATAGCGGTACACTGACCATCGTGATCCAAAAGAAACAAGGTGCGCCCAGCGCAAAAAGTAAAATGGAAGAAGTTTTCGGCAACGCTGAAATAGTGGCGAAGGACAAAGGCTACTACATTATTCGCAGTGTGAAGGAATAAATTGATCCCGTTCATTCGATATCTGGATGAACGGGTTCTTTGTCTTTAGGGAAAAGGCTTGCATGTGTGGTCGAAGAAAGGGTACAATCACATTGACTCATGTTTTTCACAAATGTGATAAGGAGGTAAGTCTATGCAAAAAGAAGAAGATAAATTATTGGTTCGCATTGCTGAAATGTATTACCAAGAAGATAAAAATCAAAGTCAAATCGCGAAAGAGCTGAATATACATCGCAGTACGATCAGTCGTTTGCTGAAGCGTTCTCGTAATGAAGGAATCGTGAATATTTCCATCAACTATGATAAAGCGGGAACCTACAGTATCGAAAAGGAATTGCAGGAAAAATTCGATCTGGAAAAGGCAATTATAGTGCAAGCGGGAACAGATTTAAGCCGTACGCAAAAGGATAAAATGTTAGCACAAGGGGTCGGTGAATACCTAACAGAGATTATTAAGGATGATATGATCTTTGGCTTTTCTTGGGGCGAAACCATGTCCGCAATACCAGAAGGGCTGACAAATTATGCGGTAGATAGTATTCTCTGTGTTCCAATGATCGGCGGACCGTCTGGGCGTTTAATCAGTGACTATCACGTCAATACAATTACCTATGAAGCATCAAAAAAACTAAATGGTCGAGCGTTATTGATCGACTCACCAGCTTTTCCCGAAACGGTCGCGTTGAAAAAAGCCTTGATGGAAAATGAATTTAATCAAGAATTGATCGATTATTGGCGCAAGATTGATATTGCCATTTTAGGAATCGGTTCGCCGACATTGAAGGCGAGTGAAAGCTGGAAACAGTTCTATGGCGAAGACGTGCTGGCTTATTTAGAAGGAAAAAAAGTGGTGGGAGATGTGGTGTCACGCTTTTACAATATTGAAGGCGAACACATTGAGAATAGTTTAGATGATCGTCTGATTGGAATCGATATCGCTGACTTGAAGCGAACACCGTATCGAATCGGTGTAGCAGAAGCAGTAGATAAAGCCGACGCGATTGCCAGCGCATTAAAGGGTCAGTATATTAATGTATTAGTCACGACGGAAGAAACTGCGCGAGAAGTATTGAAAAGATAGGGGAGTCCTATCTTTTTCTATTTTAAGGAGGAGCTATGCAGGTTATTCGTTTGCTTCAAACAATCTTGATTTTATTGAGCCACAAGCAAGTTACCGCAAAGGAATTAGCGGAGCGATTCCAAGTGTCGGTCCGGACGGTTTATCGTGATGTCGATGCGCTGAGTTTGGCAGGAGTTCCAGTCTATGCCAATAAAGGGCGAAATGGCGGGATTTTTTTGGATGATTCCTATCATGTTAGTAATGCCTTGATCGATAAGGTAGAGCAGGATGATCTGTTTTTAGCCTTACATTTATTGCAATCTGTAGGCTTAGCTGATACGGAGGAGCTGCTGAAAAAAATGGGTACGGTCTATGATTGGAGCGAATGGCTGGAGGTCGATTTGAGTCAGACCGAGATCACCAGCCAAACCTTTGAAAAAATCAAAGAGGCGTTATTCAATCATTGTGAGATCAACTGTGTTTACCACACTGAATATGGCCAAACCCGGCTCTTGTCTTTAGCACCAAAACGTGTACTGTACAAGTATCAAACGTGGTATTTGCTGGCTTGGGAATCAAGTAAGCTAGATTAGGGCTTATTTCCACTAAAACAAATTCGAGACGTTGTTTTAAAAGAGCCAATCGACTATCCGTTTCCAGAGGAAGAATTGGTGTTTCCACAGTTGTCTGTTCGGCTACGATTCAGCAAACGGATCGCTTATAAAAAGTATGCCGAGTTCGCGGATTTTGCTTGGACGGACAATCCTGACAGTAGCTTTGATGCGACTTTGAACTTCACGGAATTCGATGATCTCTATCGTTTTTTAATTCCGCTAGGGAAAAATGTCGAAATTCTTGGCCCGGATTGGATTCGCGAGAAGGTTTTAAATTACGTTGGGGCATTTTATAAAAATCATTTTTAATATGACATGTTCTGGCACTTTTATTCGATACACTTATAGAAAAAGGAGGAGACATCAATGAAGTTTGAACAAATCGTGAAACCAGATCAATGGATTCTTTCTCAAACCTTTACGGTGAAGGTCGAAGAAATTCCTCAAGTCATTGGACCAACCTTCATGAAGCTAGGCGGGTTTATTCAAGAGCAAGGAATCCAAATATTAAGTACGCCATTTGTTTCTTATAAAAATATGGATGAAAATGGCGGATTGGATGAATCAGCCATTGAGATGGAGGTTGGTTTTCCCGTGGCAGAGGAAGTCAAAAATGCTGCGGAGATCGAAAGTGACAGTTATTTCCTTCCGTCCTATAAGGCGTTATCTGCACTTTATGTCGGGCGTTATGATGATATGACTGAGCCCTATTTCGCCATGATGGATGAGATTAAAAAAATTGGCAGGAAATTCAACGGGATTTCTTATGAGTATTATTTGAGCGACGAGGAGATACCTGAGGAACAGCAGGAAACGATTATGGAATTGGTTTACGAATAGTATCTATTTAGACGAGTTGGAGAAACTCGTCTTTTTTTATACCATCTTGCACTTTTGTGATTTTGTTTTAAAAAAATTGCAAAAAGTTATTGACAACGTTTTCTAGTGCGGTTACTATAAAAGTGCGACAAATGTTAAAGGTAAATCACAAATGTTAAAGGGGTATTTGCTATGGATTGGTTAGGTGTACAAGGAAAGACGGTCATTGTTACTGGAGGTTCATCAGGGATTGGTGCAGCTATCGTTGAAGAGTTATGTGATTTAAAGATCAATGTGGTGAATGCGGATTTACGCGAAGGGACATTTACTCACGAAAATTTATTTTTTAGTCAAACAGATGTTACTTCTCCAGAATCGGTGGAACAGACGGTAGCGACAACAGTGAAAAAATTTCAAACAATTGATGCAGTTGTCAATAATGCGGGTATCAATATCCCAGCCTTGTTAGTTGACGAGAAGATGTCCGAGGAAGGGAAATTCCAAATTAATGAACAGATATTTAATAAGATGATCGCGATTAATCAAAAGGGTGTCTACTTAATGGGCCAAGCAGTTGGTCGTGTAATGGTCAAGCAAGGCTATGGGGTCATCATTAATATGTCATCAGAATGTGGCTTAGAAGGTTCGGAGGGACAAAGTGTTTACGCGGCAACAAAGGCAGCGGTGAACAGCTTTACTCGCTCATGGGCAAAGGAGTTAGGAAAAAAAGGTGTCCGTGTTGTTGGAATTGCTCCTGGGATTATGGAAGAAACCGGCTTACGTACGATCGAGTACGAAACAGCGTTAGCCTATACGAGGGGAATAACAGTCGAGCAATTACGTGCTGGGTACACGAATACTAAGACAATTCCATTAGGTCGTGACGGTAAATTAAGAGAAGTAGCAGACTTAGTTGCCTACTTCATTTCTAACCGTTCAAGCTACATAGATGGTGTGACTGTTAACGTCGCTGGCGGAAAAACACGAGGGTAATTTTTGATTCTGCTGATCGTGAGAAATAAGCGGTCGGCAGAATTGTAAAATAAAAAAGAACTGGGAGGAGCTTATGAACAAGGTAATTTTGGTTGCGCATGGGAAGTTGGCACACGAAATGAAAAAATCAGCGGAAATGATTTTTGGTACGCTACCGGATTTTGAATCGATCGAATTTTTGAAAGAAGAAGGGTTAGACACGATCCAAGAGAAAGTTGCTGGGGCAATGAAGGAAGATGCATCATATCTGATTTTGACAGATCTATTTTGTGGGACGCCTTATAATGCCAGCTGTGCAGTTGCAATGAAGAATCCTGAACGCGAGATTGACGTGATATCAGGAATGTCGCTGCCGATTGTCTTAGAGGCAGCAAGTATGCTAGGAAGCAGTTTAACAGAGATTGTGAATCATGTTACAAAAATATCCTGCGATACAGTGAAAGCGTTTAAACAACAGGTGATTGAAGAAGAGGAGGATTTATAAGATGCAAATCAAATTATCACGGATCGATGATCGCTTGATTCATGGACAAGTGGCAACAGTATGGGCAAAGGAAGCTGGTGCAAAGCGGATCATCGTTGTTAGTAAAGAAGTGGCTAATGATGAGATTCGTAAAACATTGGTCAAACAAGCAGCCCCGCCAGGAATAAAAGTGAATATCGTGACTCCGGAGAAAGCAGTGAAGGTCTACAATAACCCAAAATATGCAGATGAATCAGTGTTCTATCTATTTACGAATCCAATGGAAGTATTGGAATTAGCCGAAATGCAGGTGCCAATCACATCTATCAATATCGGCGGGATGCAATTCAAAACAGGACGGACACAAATCACCAAAGCTGTTTCAGTTGATCAAACAGAAGCGGATGCATTTCGCAAGCTTGAAGCAGCAGGTGTGGAGTTAGATTTGAGAGTCGTTGCGACCGATCCGAAGGGTAATTTTGAAGAGAAGCTAAAAGAAGCAGGGTTCTAAAAGGAGGCAGGATACTAGTTCCACTTTTTTCAGGTAAAAATTGTAAGCAAGATAAAATTCTATTGAGTGCTGAAAAACCTGGTGGAATGGTATACGTATTGAACATCAAACTCATTTTGAGAAAAATGATTACCTTAATATGAAATAGGAGGACACAATAATGGAATTATCAGCGTTGCAGATTGTACTTATTTTTCTTTTTTCTTGTATTTGCGGGATGGGCAGTGTGTTAGATGAATTTCAGACGCATCGACCGTTGATTGCGTGTACGATGGTTGGTCTGATTTTAGGCGATGTGCAGACGGGAATTATTCTAGGAGGAACATTAGAATTGATTGCTCTAGGCTGGATGAATATTGGGGCGGCGCAGTCACCGGATTCAGCTCTGGCGAGTGTGATTTCTACTATATTAGTCGTTGTTGGTCAGCAGGATATTCAATCAGGAATTGCGATTGCGTTGCCAGTGGCAGCGGCGGGGCAAGTATTGACGGTTATCGCACGGACAATCACGGTAGCTTTTCAACACGCAGCGGATCGTGAAGCGGAAAAAGCAAATTTCAATAAGATTATCTTCCTTCATTTCAGTGCCTTATTCATTCAAGCTTTACGAGTAGCAATCCCAGCTACGATTGTGGCGGCTTTTGTTAACGCGGAGATGGTGACAAATATGTTGAACATGATACCAGATGTAATCACAGGAGGTTTAGCAGTTGCCGGTGGGTTCATCGTAGTTGTCGGATATGCGATGGTCTTGAATATGATGAGCGTGGCATATTTGATGCCTTTCTTCTATCTTGGATTTGTCATGGGCGGTTACTTAGAGTTTAGTTTGTTGGCGTTTGGAATTATCGGGCTAATTACTGCATTGATTTACGTGCAGTTAAATCCGAACTTTAAGAAAAACGAGGTTCAAGGAAATCAGGTCGTAGCAGTTGTCGCCGGCGAGTTAGCCGATGATGAGCTGGAAGATTAAGCCTGCAAATAAAAAGTCAAGCAAAAAATTGGAAAGAGAGCTATCTGG
>ENA-OXUB01000886-OXUB01000886.1-human-gut-metagenome-genome-assembly--contig:-NODE-886-length-13863-cov-11.254707_pt1 | contig 13863 bp, 10 predicted proteins | sample MGYA00249345_ERZ652652 | MGnify/ENA primary metagenome ERZ652652 (study PRJEB26925, sample SAMN05826496) | human gut metagenome | biome: ENVO:2100002; feature: ENVO:00000062; material: ENVO:00002003... | reverse complement strand
GAGATCAGCCTCGGTCTCGTGGGCTCGGAGATGTGTATAAGAGACAGTTTCACATCCTGCGGGAAAAAGGTCTGAAATTCAAGGTAACGGCGATCACGGCAAAGGAAAAGCTGTGTTTTCAGGATACTCCGGAATGTACACCGGAGAAATGTCCTTATGCAAAGGGGCATTTTGACCGGGTAAATGATGCGGTTTATGAGCTCTGGACCACTGAAGAGGTATATTCCAGAGAAGTGATCCGTGCTCATGCAGAAAAATGGCAGGTGTGCCCTTTTGAAATGTGTCTGGATCTTTCAATCTGGGTAGACGGGATCATCTGTGATTATAATTACGTGTTTGATCCCAATGTTCATCTGAAACGTTTTTTCGGGGAAAATATTTCCGGGGATCATATTTTTCTGATTGATGAGGCACATAATCTGGTAGAACGTGGCAGAGAGATGTACAGTGCCGGTATTTCCCGTCAGAGTCTGGTAGCACTTCGAAAGAAGATAAGAAAGAGGTTTTCAAAACTGGCCAGAACACTGGATAAAGCAAATCGCCAGATGATGGAACTGGAAGAGAATCTTGCGGAAACAGGAAAAGGGTATCAGGTGCTTCCCAATCCCGGAGTACTGCCGATCACATTTCTTACGATATCAGGTGAACTGGAAGAAATACTGGAGGAAAAAGAACTGGAAGAAGAACTACGCAGGAAAATACTGGAATTTTATTTTATAGTGCGTGATTTTTTAAATGTTTCAGAGCTGGTAGATGAAAATTATGTAGTATATACCGAAAACAGCGCAGAAGAAGGATTTCGTCTGAGGCTGTTCTGTGTGAACCCGGCAGAAAATCTGGGAGAATACCTGAAAAAAGGGAAAAGTGCTATTTTCTTTTCAGCTACAATGTTTCCCATGCTCTATTACCGGGAGCTTTTGACAACAGACCGTGATGCCTATGGGATTTATGTGCAGTCTCCTTTCCCAAAAGAAAACCGCAGGATTCTTATCGGCAGCGACGTAAGCAGCCGGTATACCCGGAGAAATCGTGCAGAATATCGGAAGATCGCCGGATATATTGCCAGATGTGTCTGGCAGAGGCAGGGAAATTATATGGTGTTTTTTCCGTCGTATCGTCTTATGGAAGACGTACTGCAAGTTTATGAGGAAGAATTTTCCGTAGACTGGGTGCGCTGCGTGTGTCAGACGCCGGATATGACAGAACAGGAACGGGAAGGATTTTTGGAGGAATTTCAGGAACGGGAAGGTACCCTGGTAGGGTTCTGTGTCCTTGGAGGAATTTTTTCTGAGGGTGTTGATCTGACAGGGGAAAGTCTGATCGGGGCAGTGATCGTAGGAACCGGACTTCCCCAGATCGGCAGTCAGCGTGAGATCTTGAAAGAGTATTACGATAAAAAGAATCACTGTGGTTTTGATTATGCATATCGCTACCCGGGTATGAACAAGGTGCTTCAGGCCGCCGGGCGCGTGATCCGCACAAAAGAGGACAAAGGCGTGATATTGCTTTTGGATGACCGCTTCTGGGATCGGGATTACCAGGAAATCTTTCCCAGGGAATGGCAGGACCGTACAGGCTGCAGGCTGGATACGGTAGAAGGTGCAGTGGAGACGTTCTGGAAGAGGTTTACTTGACAGAACGGAGAAATCCGATATACTTATAGAGTCTTTATCTGGAAAATCACTGGAGGAATGTGTGGATGCCGGATCAGGACAAGAAACTGTAAAATAGGATCATAAGAAAAGTGAAAGAAGTATATGAGACGAAAAAAAATATATAAAGCATTGGCATTTTGTCTGAGCACAGTGATGCTCGCACAGCCGGTTTTTGCGACAACAGTGCAGCAGACGGCACAGGGAAGCCTTGGTTCTGTTACGGAGGAGTCCCAGATACTTCCAATTCCCGGTGAAAGCGGGAAATATATTCTGAAAAGCAATGGCTTTTACTGCCTGAATGAAGATGGAACCAAAGAAAATACTCCGGCAGTGTATTATTTTGATCATTTTGAGATCGACGGAACGGTTTTTGATGGATATTATTATCACGACGAAAGCGGTAAATTTACAGCGGGAAACTCGCATATGGTCCAGATCACCGATCTGAAGGCTCCGGCAAAAGACGGTAGCGGTGAGGAAGTTTCTTTTGACGGCTGTTATATGGTAAACAATCTGGGAAAACTCAGCGCTTCTCCACAGGTACGTTATATGGATGAGCTGGTGGTGGACAAAACAACATACAACGGGCTGTATTATTTTGATGAATATGGAAAAATGGTTACAGATCCAGGTATCCATTATCTGGAAATGAATGCTGCAGGACAGATGTTTGACGGATATTATTATTTTGGCGGAGAAAACGGCGTTCTGCTCCAGGAAGAGGGAGAGACTCCGGAGGGATTTTCCGTGGATAAATCCGGAAAAGTCGAGACGAAAGATCTGGGAATGGATGGCCTTGAGAAACGGCTTGCGGATCTTCTTGGAACCTATGAGGGTACATGGAGCGTTTATGTAAAGGATCTAACCAGTGATCAGGAGTTTGAACAGAACAGTCAGTCACTGTACTCAGCCAGTCTGATCAAAGTGTTTGTCATGGCCCAGACCTATGCCAACATGGATGCAGTCCTTCAGAACGAAGCGGCAAAAATGAAAAAAGATGTTACAGATCCGTCCGTATCCACAAAGGTCAATGACCTTCTCTGGAATATGATCACAGTCAGTGACAATGAATCCTTTAATGAGCTGGTACGTCTGCAGACAGCATCGGGTGTTTTTAAGGACGGAGCACAGGCTGTAAATGGATTTCTTGCGGAACAGAAATTTGCAGATACTTCCGTACAGCACATCTTAAGCCCGTCCTCTTCAAAGGACGTCGGCCTCGGTGGCAGGAACACCACTTCCGTAAAAGACTGCGCAGAGCTTCTTTCCCGGATCTATAAAGGAGAATGTGTATCGAAAGAAGCTTCGGAGGCTATGCTGAACCTGCTTCTGAACCAGCAGGTTACTACTAAGATCCCCAGCGGGATATCTGTGTCCGTGGAAATTGCAAATAAGACTGGAGAAACGGATACGGACCAGCATGATATCGCCATTGTATATGGAGAAAAGACTACATATATCCTCTGTGTGATGTCAGAAGACTGTAAACCTGGGGACGCAGTTTCGCATATCCGGGATATTTCCGGTATTGTTTATAATTATCTGAATATGGACCTTGACCAGGGGTGATCTGTGAGTTAGAATAAAAAACAGCTGAGCAAGATCCTGATGGATATTTCCGCCAGAGAAGTATCCGAAATGTTCATGAAAGGGGAATTCTATTATGAAGACAGTACATACAGACAAAGCACCTGCAGCAATCGGACCATACTCCCAGGCTATCATCCATGGAGATACACTTTACACATCCGGTCAGATCCCGGTGGATCCGGCAACTGGAGAGGTAGTTGGCACAACCATCGAGGAGCAGGCTGACCGTGTTATGAAGAATCTCGGAGCAGTTCTGGAAGCTGCCGGTTCCAGCTATGAGAATGCGATCAAGACAGTATGCTTCCTTGCAGATATGAACGATTTTGCGGCATTTAATGAAGTATATGCCAAATATTTCGTAAATAAACCTGCACGTTCCTGTGTTGCAGTCAAGACATTGCCAAAGAACGTTCTCTGCGAGGTAGAAGTGATCGCAGCGATCGGATGATCTGAAAAAAAATCCCTGTTGTCTGATTTCAGTCAGACAGCGGGGATTTTTTTTCGTGGGGATAAAGTATTTTTCTCTGTTTTGGAGCAACCTCTTTTTTGTGTTTTTAGGCGTTAAAACGGTAATGTTTTTTCTTGTGTAAAGTAGAGCGCTGTAGTATAATAAAACCAGTTTTTTAGGATACGTATAAAAGCTTAATAAGGATGATTGGCAAACCAGATGAAAGTCTGGGACGCAAAGCTATAGGGCCTGTAAAATGGCAGCCAGTTGCATGAAATGAGGTGCACTGTCTGTGAGACGGTGTTTTTTTTATCGTTAGCTTTACGGTTGTCGTAGCTGTCTGCGTTATGCTGGTGATTTCTCTTGTTATGCGTAGAAATCAGCAGGAAGCGATCCGTGTGGAGTGGGAAAATAATGCGAGGCTGGAAACCGTAAATACAGATATGAAAAAAACAAAAAGGATAGTTAGGGATAGATGGAAAATGAAAGGAAAAAGAGTGATTGCAGGCATTCTGCTTGCGGGCATCTTAGCAGTCACCCTGTCAGGGTGTAAAAACACAGATAACACGAAAGAAGAACCAGAAAAGCCTGTTATTACCCTTGGCAGCGATAATTATCCACCATACAATTATCTGAATGAGGATGGTGTACCGACGGGTATAGATGTAGAACTGGCTACAGAAGCTTTCGAGAGAATGGGATATCAGGTGAAGGTTGTCCAGATCAACTGGGAGAAGAAAAAAGAACTGGTAGAGAGTGGAGAGATTGATTGTATCATGGGATGTTTTTCCATGGAAGGGCGCCTTGACGATTACCGATGAGCAGGACCATACATAGCAAGTCGTCAGGTGGTCGCTGTAAATGAGAACAGTGATATCTATAAACTGAGTGATCTGGAGGGAAAGAATCTGGCTGTTCAGTCCACAACCAAACCGGAAAGCATCTTTCTGAACCGGACAGATGAAAGAATCCCCAAATTGGGAAATCTGATCAGTCTTGGACATCGGGAACTGATCTATACGTTTCTTGGGAAAGGATATGTAGATGCAGTTGCCGCACACGAGGAATCTATCGTTCAGTATATGAAGGATTATGATACAAGCTTCCGTATCCTGGAAGAGCCTCTTATGATCACCGGAATAGGTGTCGCTTTTGCAAAAGATGATGACAGGGGAATCTGTGAGCAGATGGATCAGACACTGGCGGAGATGCGTCAGGATGGCACATCCCTGAAAATTATTGAAAAATATCTGGATGATCCCCAGAAGTATCTGGAGGTGGATGATCTTGGATATTAAGAGAAAGACAAAAGGAAAACGAATCCAGCTGCTCGGAGGTCTGCTCGGAATCTGTGTGGCTGTAGTTTCTCTGTTTTATTTCTTCTACGCAGAAAAAGCGGAAGCAGAGAAAAGACTGGTGGAGATCGTAAACTATGTGAAAGTGCAGTGCTCAACCTACACCCATTATAATGAATCTTCGGAATCCAAAAGTCTCCTCCGTGCCATTGAAAGTGCCAGACAGATGAGTACAAATATTAGCATGGAAACAGAAAACGGCGGTCAGATAAGCAGGGAGTTCCTGAAAGAAAACCTGCAGACTCTCTGGGTAGATGGCATCATTGTACTGGATAAAAAAGGAAAGATAGACTGTGAATACAGTATGGATGAGTCTATGACTAATGAGATCACGGAGTATCTGCAAAAAGAAATTATCATGGATTTTGCCGGATATGAAGAAAGATCTTATTCAGAACGGTTTGCCAGGAAAGATGGATCCTATATTGACATTGCAGTCTGTGCCAGAAAAGATGTGCCAGGTATCGTTGCAATCTATTACTACACATCTCCTGAATTTACCAGAAATTATACCCTGACGATACAAGAGCTTTTAAATGGTTATAGTGTCCAGAAGGATGGAAGGATCATTGTTGCAGACGATGGTATCGTTGTTGCCAGTAATGATAAGAGGCTGTTAGGGCAGAATACAGCCGACAACGAAGTTGTTCAGGCAATGAAAAAGCATACAGACAGTCAGCACATTTATCATCTGAAGAATGAAGGAACCGGATGCTATGGAATCATGCTGAAGCAGCGGGATTATTATATTTATGCGTATCTTCCGGATATGGAAGTGTTCCATAATCTTCCATTAAATGTAGCAGGTGTTATTTTTCTTTATCTTCTGATATTCAATGTATTCTGGTTCTGGGCATATAGAACTAATCTGACACACCGGAAACAGGAACAGGAAAAAGACGAAAAATATAAGGCGGAACTTCTGATAGCTGCAAAAAAGGCAGAGGCTGCCAATGAGGCAAAAACAGAGTTTCTCCAGCGGATGAGCCATGATATCCGGACTCCGATCAATGGAATCTGCGGCTTGGTCGATATGGCAGACCATTATGCAGATGATATGGAGAAACAGACGGAATACAGGACAAAGATTAAAGAGGCATCCAATCTGTTGCTGGAACTGGTAAATGATGTTCTGGATATGAGTAAGCTGGAGTCCGGTGAGATCGTTCTGGAGGAGATCCCATTTAATCTGAGAAGTATTTCCAGGGAAGTATTTGTTGTGATCGAGCAGGTGGCAGCAGAACAGAATATCCGGATCATGTGGGAGAAAAAAGAAATCATACACCGTGATCTTATTGGAAGTCCGGGGTATGTGAAACGTGTGATGATGAATATCCTGTCCAATGCAGTGAAATATAACAGAGAAAACGGACATATTTATCTTAGCTGCATGGAAATCCCATCCGAACAGCCAGGAATGACGACAATGGAATTTATCTGCCGGGATGCAGGAATCGGAATGACTGAGGAGTTCCAGAAACATATTTTTGAACCATTTGCACAGGAACATACAGGAAGCCGTACAAAATTTCCAGGAACAGGCCTGGGAATGGCGATCGCAAAGAATCTGGTCGAGAAAATGGGTGGAACCATTACCCTCGAAAGTGAATACGGTGTAGGGACTACATTTATGATCCGGGTTCCATTTAAGATAGATCTGGATGCGGATAAACGCGAAGAACAGAAGGATATATCAGAAAAATCTATAAAGGGACTGCATATTCTTCTGGCAGAAGATAATGAACTGAATATGGAAATCGCTGAATTTTTGCTTCAGAATGAAGGGGCTGACGTGACAAAAGCATGGAATGGTCAGGAAGCGGTTGAGCTGTTCAGAAAAAGTGGACCTGGTGGATTTGATGTCATTCTTATGGATATTATGATGCCGGTCATGAATGGTTATGAAGCTACAAAGATGATCCGATCTCTGGACAGAGAGGATGCAAAAGAAATACCGATCATTGCAATGACAGCAAATGCGTTCACGGAGGACAGAATAAGAGCAAAAGAAGCAGGGATGGATGAACATATTGCTAAGCCTGTTGATGTGGGGTTACTGATAAAAGTAATTCATAAATTGGTGAAATATAATGGATATGGCAGTGACAAATAAGCAGTGAAATATAGATAGGAGGACAAAATCATGACAATACAGGAATGCTATGAAGCGATCGGAGGAAACTATAAAGATGTCTTGGGACGCCTTCAAAGCGAAGCACTGATTCGGAGATTTACATTAAAGTTCCTTGAAGACCAGAGTTATCTACAGTTAAAACAGGCATTGAAAAATAAAAATTATGAAGATGCTTTCCGCAGTGCACACACACTGAAAGGGGTTTGTCAGAATCTTTCTTTTGACCGTCTGTATGAGGTTAGTAATGAGTTAACAGAACTTTTGAGAGATAGAACCGGAGCGCAGCCTGGGATATCGGAGGCAATGGAAAAAGTAACAGAAGTATATGAGAGGATGATTGAAGAAATAAAGAAGGGACTGTCGAATTAAGTGATGCGACACGACGTTCGATCTTTGACCAGGTGCTTGGAACATCATAAACCCATTGGATAAAGGAAATAAAAAAATATGGATAAAAGACAAAAGATCCTGATTGTAGACGATTCAGAATTTAACAGGGATATGTTGAAGGAGATCCTCGGAGAAAATTATAATTACCTGGAAGCGGAAAATGGAAATCAGGCAATTCAGATGATAGGAGAAAATATAGGAATTGATCTGATGCTTTTAGATATCAATATGCCACAGATGAATGGTTTTGAAGTCTTGGAAATAATGAAAAGAAGCCAGTGTATTGCTGAAACTCCTGTAATTATGATATCTTCAGAAGATGCCGTTGATACTATGCGTAAGGCATATGAGCTGGGAATCACGGATTATATCACACGACCGTTTGATTCTGTGATTGTAAAGAAAAGAGTTCAGAATACCCTGGGACTCTATATGAAGCAAAAGCATCTGATTAATGTGGTTTATGATCAGGTTTACGAAAAAGAAGAAAATAATAATATTATGATCCGGATCCTGAGTAATGTACTGGGATCACGTAACAGTGAGAGTAGAGAACATATCCTGCATATTAAAACAGCAACAGAACTGATGCTGAGACAACTGGTAAAAATAACAGATGCTTATCCTATGACAGAGGCAGATATTTCTTTGATCACAACAGCATCTTCTCTTCATGATATCGGTAAGATCCGTATTCCGGAAGAAATCCTGAACAAACCTGGCAGACTTACCGATGAAGAATTCAGAATTATGAAAACTCATAGTGAACTTGGTGCAGATATGATCCAGGATATGCATTTCCCAAAAGACAATTCATTGGTACGTGCTTCATGGGAAATCTGCAGATGGCATCATGAAAGATGGGATGGAAAAGGTTATCCGGATGGACTGAAAGGAGAAGAAATACCAATCTCCGCACAGGTGGTGTCGATCGTTGATGTTTATGACGCACTTACAAGTGAAAGATGTTATAAGAAAGCATTTGATCATGACACAGCGATCCAGATGATCCTGGATGGGCAATGCGGACAATTTAACCCCATCCTCCTTAAGTGCCTGAAAGAGCTGCGTTTTCAGCTTTCGAAAATGCTTGATAAAGAGATGGCTGACAATAGCTATTACTATGAAGTACAGAGACTTTCAAATGAAATACTCAGCGACAGATCTTTACCGAACCAAAATTATTCACAGAGTATTCTCAGGGTCATGAAGGAAAAGGTTGATTTTTTCAAAGCGAACAGCGGCATGGGTTCAATTGATTACAATACAAGTTCCGGTCAGCTGACTATATTAAACGGAAAACAGCAGATATTATATCAGAGAAATAATCCGGATTTTAATCTGTTCAAAGAATTCGGAGTAAATGAAGAAGATGTTCAGCATATTCAGGTTTTATTATATCAGACATCTGTACAAAATAAAGAAATCTCTGTGCAGATAAAAGCAAGGGTGGAGAATGTCCGCCAGATGTATAAACTGAAATTGCATACATTGTGGTCGCCTTTAAAGAAGGATGGATACATTGGGATCGTTGGATATTTTGATATTGTAAAATAGAAAAATGCAAAGGAAGCTCAGAAGGAGGATCCTAATGAAAAAGAAAATCCGGCACTGGCTGGAATTACTATTCTTGCTATGACTGCCAATGCCTTTGATGAGGATAGAAAGAAAGCACTGAAATGTGGTATGGATGGGTTCTTGTCCAAACCAATTGTCATAGAGGAATTGATCAGCATCCTGCAGAAGAACCTGGATTAGGTGTCCGGAGTATTAGAAAAACCGCACAAATAAAGGAAATAAAAATATGGATAAAAGTAGGAAAAAATCAACCGTACTATGTGCAGGTATATTTGTGTTTCTGGGAATATGGATGGTATTGACAGTACCTTGCCGGGCTGCTGAGACGAACAACGATGAAAAGCAGTCACAGATCATCCGTGTCGGCTCATTTGAGGATACTTTTAATTATGTCGATAAAAACGGTGTAAGACGAGGATATGGATACGAACTTATGCAGGCTTTGGCAGGTTATACCGGATGGAAATTTGAGTATGTGAAATGTGACTGGTCTGACTGTTTTGATAAACTTGAAAATAGTGAGATCGATATCATGGGTGATATCTCTTATACCGATGAACGTGCACAAAAGATGCTTTTCCCGGATGAACCGATGGGGGAGGAAAAATATATCCTTTATGCTGATTTATCGGATACGGATATTGGAATGTCTGATTTCAAGTCTCTGGATGGGAAACGTGTAGGTGTGCTCATGGATACAGAACCTGAGATCATGCTGACAGAATGGGAAAATAAGAATGGCATACATACAGAACATGTAAATGTGAATAATGATGATGATGTCGAAAAGAAATTAGCAAATCATGAGATCGACTGTTTTGTATCTCTGGAGGAATCGATCTGGTCTGAACAGGGAATATCATCCGTTACCACGATTGGCAAATCAGGCATATATTTTGCAATAAATAAAGAACGCAGCGATATCAAGACGGAGCTGGACTATGCTATGCGTCAACTGGAACAGGATAGTCCCTTTTTTAAGGCAGATCTGTATAAGAAGTATTTTACACTTGATTATATTCAGGTTCTTACAGGTAAAGAAAAGGTCTGGGTGGAAGAGCATGGAGGTATCCAGATAGGATTTTTGAACAATGATCCGGCAATCTTTTCCATGGATGAAGAGACTGGAAAACTTACCGGTATGCTGGCGGAATATATCTCCTATGCCAAAGATTGTCTGGGAAATCAGACACTGGAATTTAATATACATGCATATGATGATTATGATGAAATGATTCAGGCGCTGCAGAATCGTGAGATTGACATGATTTTTTATGTAGGCAGGAATCCATATTTTGCAGAACAAAACGGATATGCACTTACAAACACAGCCTGGACTTACAGTTTGATGGCGGTAACTGATCCGGTGGTTCTGTTATGATAAACGTAGACGAATTAGTATGTGATGAGCCCGGGTACATGATGGTAAGGACCAGGGTGAGCGATATCGGAATCGGTATGAGCCAGGATTATCTGACAAAGATTTTCGATGCATTCACGCGTGAGCGAAACACTACAAAGAGCAAAATCACAGGAAGCGGATTGCGAATGTCCGCTTTACTGGATGATAAAGAGGAAATGAATGAACAGAAAGATAGAAAAACAGATAAGAAAAAAGAGTAAGAATAATAGAGTATGTTTGAGCATTTTTGCATTTGTCATGCTGCTTTTTGTACCGTTTTTTGTTTATGCGTCGGAAACAAAAAGTGATGGGAATACAACTCAGGTAATAGAGGAAGAAAATAAAACCGTGAGAGTTGGCTATTTCCCATATGCCAATTTTCAGGAAGGCGGCTATGGGGAACACAAGCAGGGAGCAGGCTATGAGTATCTCCAGAAGATTTCGTATATAACTGGCTGGAAGTATGAATATGTCTATGGCTCATTTAAAGAGTGTCTGGATATGTTGGCAGATGGAGAAATAGATATACTTGGAAATGTCAGTTACACACCGGAAAGAGCAGAATCTATAGATTACTCAACCTATGCCGCAGGAACAGAAAGATATTGGATCTATACCCGGGAAGATCATACAGATCTTATGGATGGTGATCCAAAGCAGATGAATGGCTATCGTATTGGTGTAGCAGATGGAAGCTATCAGAAAGAACTTCTGGAAAAATGGCTGGACAGCAATCAGATCCAGGCAGAGGTGGTTGTTTGTAAAGGCTATGATGAAATGATAGAAAAACTGGATGCAGATGAACTGGATGCACTTGTGATCCCAGTGCTGTCTGTCAACAGCGATTTTATTGCCATTGCCAATATCGGTGCAAGTGACTGTTATTTCGGTGTATCAAAATCCAGACCAGATCTGTTAAAGGAATTAAATTCTGCCATGGAAGAAATCAACAATACAGAAACGGACTACAGCAGCAAGCTGTATGCCCGTTATGAAGGAAAAGCGGTCATAAACTATGCACTCAACAAGGAAGAAAAACAATGGCTGGATGCACATGAAAATACGATCCGCGTGGGATATCTAAAGGATAATCTTCCTTTTTGTGGTGAAGAAAATGGGAAACTCACAGGAATTCTTGGAACTGTTCTGGATACTGTTCAGGAAAAATATAAAATTATGATCAAGGCAGTTCCATGTTCCACGGGAGTAGAGATGAATGAGGCATTGCAATCTGGCAAAATAGATATTGCCGGTCCTATCATTCAGGATTTTTATACACAGGAACAGTTTCAAGTGGTTTTGACGGATGCAATCTTTGATATTACGCCGGTTGTTATTTACAAGGGAAAAGAATATAGCAGCAGTCTCTCTACGATCGCAGTGACAGAGACTTCACTGTATTCTGGATTGATGGTGTCCCTTCTTTTTCCGGATGCAGAAATCAAACAATATGATACACAGGAAGAATGCCTGGAGGCTGTAGCAAATGGAAAAGTGGGAGCAACTGTCGTTCCATCCTCAAAGATCAATATTCTTAATGAAAGTCCACTGACCCAAAGTCTGTCATTTGCAGAGATGGCAAAACGGCAGGAATTAGGAATGTTCACGACGAGAGAAAACAGAAGAGCAGCTACCATTATCAATAAAGCAATTGAGCAGTCATCCAATGTTTTAAATGGTGTTGTCCTTGCACAGAATTCTGTTTCAGAAAAGGAAATGACCTTGAAGGATATCCTTGCTGAGCATGCAGGCTTAGTTATCGGAGTTTCGTTTGTGATTATTTTTGTATTGCTTCTTCTGGTTTATTCTCTTTCCGTGAGTAGAAAAAAACAGATGGAAGCCCTGAAAGAAGCACAGAATGCAAATGCGGCGAATATTGCAAAAACGACATTCCTGAACCATATGTCTCATGATCTCAGGACACCAATGAATGCAATTGTTGGATTTACAGATATTGCCATGAAGAGGAAACCGGACAAAGAGGTGGAGAATTGTCTGAAAAAGATCAGGCAGAGTTCAGAATATCTGATGACACTGATCAACGATGTGTTGGATATCAGCCGCATTGAAAGTGGTAAACTGGAATATAAACCGGTACCGACAGATCTCAGGGATATGATAAATACTGTTTTGTCGATCGCAAAGGGATATATGGAAAATCGTGACCTTAATTTGTATGTTTCAAGAGAAAAACTAAAAACTCCTTATGTGATGGCAGATGAACTCAGAATCAGGGAAGTATTGCTCAACATTATCAGTAATGCAGTCAAATTTACAAAAGACGGAGGGACCATTTCATTCGCTGCAGAAAACGCTCCGGGTAATGATGAGAATCATATAATTGTACGCTATCGTATATCAGATACCGGAATTGGTATGAGTGAGGAGTTCCAGACCAGAATATTTGATGAGTTCAGTCAGGAAAATGGTGGGGCAAGAACCAGCTATAAGGGAGCCGGACTGGGAATGGCCATTGCCAAACAGTATGTAGATCTTATGGGTGGAAAAATTGAGGTCAGCAGCAGAAAGGGTATTGGCTCAACATTTACGGTAGAAATTCCCCTGCTTATAGCAGAACAGATACTGACTGAAAAGGAAGAAAAGTTAAGGAAAGATATGGATTTACATGGTCTGCATGTCCTTTTGGCAGAGGACAATGATTTAAATGCAGAGATAGCAGCAGCTTTGCTGGAAGAACAAGGGATGATCGTAACTAGGACTGCCGATGGAAAATCTGCCCTGGCACAGTTTTGCAATACAGCTCCGGGGACCTTTGATCTGATTTTGATGGATATCATGATGCCGGAAATGAATGGCTATGAAACGACAAAAGCTATCAGAAATCTGTCGGAGCGTCCAGACGGAAAGGAGATCCCTATTATTGCAATGACAGCAAATGCATTTGCAGAGGATGTACAGGCTGCTTTGCATGCCGGAATGGATGACCATGTGGCGAAGCCGGTTGATATGAGGATTTTAATATCTGTCATCACAAAATATATAGAACGGTAATGTCAATGCTGCGTGGATTTCGGAAGTGGGAGAACAGTTCGATATATATATCGGCTGTTCTTTTTTTTATTTTTGGACGTTAAAACGGTAATGTTTTTCTTGTATATAGTAGAGCACTATAGTATAATAAAACCAGTTTTTTTGTATACGTGTAAAAGCTATAATAAGGAAATCGGCAAACCAGATGAAAGTCTGGGACGCAAAGCTACAGGGCCTGTAAAATGGCAGCCAGTTGCATAAAATGAGGTGCACTGTCTGGCTGGCAGCTGTCTCTTATACACATCTCCGAGCCCACGAGA
>ENA-OXUB01000868-OXUB01000868.1-human-gut-metagenome-genome-assembly--contig:-NODE-868-length-14087-cov-8.520881_pt1 | contig 14087 bp, 20 predicted proteins | sample MGYA00249345_ERZ652652 | MGnify/ENA primary metagenome ERZ652652 (study PRJEB26925, sample SAMN05826496) | human gut metagenome | biome: ENVO:2100002; feature: ENVO:00000062; material: ENVO:00002003... | reverse complement strand
CGAGATCAGCCTCGGTCTCGTGGGCTCGGAGATGTGTATAAGAGACAGGTACTCTTCCAGTGACAGCCTGCGTTGCCTGCCACTAATCCGGCACTTGGATGCAGGAGCGGAACCGTCTTTCTCTGCCGGCTCCTGGATCCCGGATTGTTCCGTGACTGTTGGCAGGATTTCATTCCCGGCATGCTCAGTAACCTCTCCTGCACTTTCAGGGTTTTCACACTCAGGAAGGAGCTGTGACATTTCCATACCTGTCATAGCTTCCCACCGCTCTTTGTCAAAGCTTTTTCTTGTAGCCATAATCTTTGAATTTTAATAAGTCAATACAGTGGTCTTGGTATGTACCTTGACCGGTTATCGGCAGCAAAGAAAGTATGTATAGTGCACTGTGTCAAGCAAATGGAGTGAGTGTGACAATTATGACCGGTTCTGCATTATATGCACCGGACAAACGGTGGCGACTGCTGTGATTTGCCACACCCGCACGGGCGTCCATGGAATCTGGCAATGATTTCATGGCAGTATGGAGACTGAATCCAACGGACACTTTACCGGATATAGGATAACCCGTTGCAATCGTACCGGTATACTTGCTACAGTCAGTTCAGGCAGTAATAATCACATGGCGGCTTTGCTCAGTCGGGTCATACTGTCCACCGGCCATGCAACATGATGACAGATGATGAAACAGACCGTCAGCCGTCTGCAAATCCATTGCAGTGTGATTATTACTGCTTTAATTTGTACCGGGAACAGGAAATTGCTGCAGCCATGCCACTTGTTCCCTCCTGTCAGATGTATCGGATAAGGCAGTAAGCCGGCTTTGCCTTGGCGGTACAAGATGGAAACAGTATCAAATGGAAATAAACAATGAGATTATGGAAATAGTAAGTTTTGAAAAAAGAACCTTTGAGGAGATAGCTGCCAAGTTGGATTACTTCGTGCAGCGGATGGATGACCTCTGCCGACAGCACGGGGAGAAGAAGGCAGAACGATGGATGGACAGTCATGACGTCTGCCGGAAACTGCGTATCAGCCCGAGGACATTGCAGACCCTCCGTGACAACGGCACACTCGCCTTTACCAAGATTGGCAACCGCACCTACTACCGTCTGGAAGACGTGGAACGGGTCATTGTGGATGTGGAAGAGAGACGGAAAGAGGCGAAATGGAAAGGCAAAAGCATTTAGCAGTTGAAGTATCAATTAAAGACAAACCGTATGAGTAGTGAAATCAGAGAAAAAGACCATGAGTGGGTATGTAAATTCCACTCGAATTTCGACCGGCTTCTGGCTTCGTTCGAAAAGTTGTTCAGCCAACGCCGACCTCCCGTATATGGCGATGAGCTGCTGACTGACAAGGAGGTGTCGCACCTGCTTAAAGTGAGCCGCAGGACATTGCAGGATTACCGAAGCAACGGCATACTGCCCTATATTCAGGTGGGCGGCAAGATTCTGTACAGGGCTTCAGACATAGAGCGTACCCTGATGGACGGCTATAGGGAGGCATACCGTTCAAGGAAATGAAAATCCATCCCGTTCCTTCTGCCTGTGGCCGCATGAAAAAAGGGACACCCGGAGGTCGGTTCTTCTTCTTCCTTCCTCCGGATGCCCCTTGCTGTTTCTTTCAGGTGTCGGGCTTATTTCGTACCGGTGGTCCTTACACTTACCCCTTTCGGTATCGGGTTGTCAAGTATTATCCGGTAGCATAGTCTGCCGTCCACATTCACCGGCTCTTTCGCCACCATGAAACCGGCGCATTTCTCGACCTTTGCCACATCGAGTATCATGCCGGCGATGAAGCTGTTGGAGAAGCGGGCGCAACGCGGGTCGTTCCAGATCGTGAAGCCGTTCTCGTCATCCGAGACGAACATGTACCAGTCCTTGGGCCTGTCTTCGTCCCTGGCGATACACAGCCTGTTTCCTGCGTGCAGGCTCAGTTCCCTGCTCAGTATCCTGCTCAGGTACATGCTGCCGTCACGGCATACCGTGATGATCCGTTTGCCTTTGTAGGTCAGTGCCGGATGGGAATTGCTCTTGTCATAAACTGTCAGTTTCATAATCATCAATATTTTATTGTTATACCTTGTTGTCCTTTATTCTTGTCATGCCGCCTCTCCGGCCATGATCAGTCTTCTTCTGGCGATGAACTTCCTGTTTGCCCGGACGGATTCCATCATCGCCTGCGCCCTGCGTGTCACCACCGAGGTCTTCTCGCCCATGTGCCTGGCTATGGTGCGGAATGAGCTTCCGGTCTCGTAGAACCGCAGCATGAATATCCTGTAATCCTCATAGGAGAAATGCCGCCTGAGGAACTTCTGTATGTCCCTTACCAGCCTGTCGCATCCGGTCAGCATCTCTTCCCGTTCCTCTGTCTCTTCCGCGCAGTCCGTCTCACCCAGTCTTGCGAAATACTCGTCTCCGGGGCTGTCGTAACGGCTTTCATCCCTTGCGCCCGACTGCAGGATTCTCCTATAGCATCCGAAGAAATAGGACTCCGGATCTTCTATCCCGACACTTGAGAACATTATCTGCTTCCTGACAGCCAGATATGCGTCATGGAACGCGTCTTCGTCGATTTTTCCATAGATGGAGAGTCTCTCCTTCAATCTCGCGTATGAACGGTTAAACCATCCGTTGAATTCTTTCACGTCTTTTGTTGCCATATCCTTTTGCTTTTATCTGTTAGACATCCGGCCCGTAGTACGGGCACTCTTGTTTCTTTGAATGCCTTACAGCCGTTCTCCCACCGGAAAAGCGTCAAGGCTCGGCAAGAAAAAATACCGGAGCGCAAAGCGCGAGGATGATTTTTTCCCCGCCGACCCGCAGGGCCCGGCCTTGCGCTCCGGTGGGGAACGGCTACCTTTGCTTCAAAGAAATGAGTGTGTCCTTTTCTGCTTTTTACCGCCTGCAATTATCCTCTTGCTGTGAAAAGGAATGTCTGACGGTGACACATGCCGTCCGGTTTGCGGTCTGTTTCTGTTTTTTTGTTTCCTTCGCTTGCGGAACGCTTTTACGGACACCAGAGCCCCTTTCCGGTATCATCTGTCCGCCGTTCCAGCTATAGAAAAAAACAAATGTCAAACTTAAAATTTAAGAATTATGGAAGTAGTGGTCATAGACAAGGCGACTTTCGAGAGGATGCTTTCGGGATTCGAGATTTTCGCGGAAAAGGTGGAACGGCTCTGCCGGGAACAGGAAGACTTGGGAGAAAAGGAGTGGCTTGACAGCAATGACGTGTGCAGGCTGCTCTGCATCAGTCCGAGAACCTTGCAGACGATGCGGGAGAACGGAACGCTGGCTTACACCAAAATAAGCCACAAGGTGTATTACAGACCGGAGGACGTGAAGGCCGTCTTTCCCGTGGCTGAAATGAAGCGGTGTATAACAGCCGGCAAGGAAAGAAAATGCAATGTGACCAACAAGCCAACCAACAAACCAATCAACCAACAAACCAACAAACAGATATCTGATTTATGAATGACAATGGCAATATCCGGCTGCTGACACCGGAAAACGACATGCGCGTGAGAGCCTTCCTCTCGTCGCTGGAAGAACTATCGGAAAAGGTGGAGAAAATACGTGAAAACAACAAGCCGTCTCTGGACGGGGAACGCTATTATACCGACAAGGAACTAGCCGTCAGACTGAAGGTCAGCCGCAGGAGCCTTCAGGATTACCGCAACAACGGTATACTGCCCTATATCCAGATAGGCGGCAGGATCCTGTACAGGGCTTCCGACATTGAACGTACGTTGATGGACGGGTACAAGGAGGCGTACCGCTTGAAACGGGATATATGATGGACTGACCGGTAAAGTTGCTCTTATTCGTAAATTCTATACTCAAAGAGTCGTTTTACGGATTAAAGGCAACTTTCATGGTAACTTCAATAAAAAGTAGGGAGAAAAGCGTAAAAAAGTAGGGAGAAAACGGCAGTTTGGTGGGGAGAAAAACGTATCTTTGCGTTCAAAGTGAAAATGTATGCAGACCGAACTCGAAAAACTTGTATCTCTGTACAGAGAATTGGGAATAGACAGGCAGATAGATTATGACAAATTCTATCTCTATTCCCTCATTACCCACTCTACGGCCATTGAAGGCTCCACCATTACCGAACTTGAGAATCAAATCATGTTCGATCAGGGAATCAGTCTGAAAGGAAAGAGCATCGTGGAACAGCACATGAATCTCGACCTGAAAGACGCATACGAGCATGCCATAAGGCTGGCAGATGCCCATACCGACATAACCGTTGATTTGCTGAAAAGCCTCTCTGCCCTTGTCTTGAAAAACACGGGGCAGGAGTACAAGACCGTATTGGGGGATTTCTCATCGGCACGGGGTGATTTGCGCCTATTGAATGTCACGGCCGGACCCGGTGGAAAATCGTACATGAACTACAGCAAGGTCCCGGCTAAACTGTCGGAATTTTGTACCCGGCTGAACAGGGAACGTGAAAATCATGCCGCCAAGAGCATGACACAGTTATATGAAATCAGTTTTGATGCCCACTATGACTTGGTGACAATACACCCTTGGGCAGACGGGAACGGCAGGATGGCCCGCCTGCTGATGAACATGCTGCAATTCGAGTTCGGACTGATACCGACAAAAATCCTCAAGGAGGACAAGGAAGAATATATCAAGGCACTGGTGGAAACCCGCGAGAACGAGGATTTGAATGTTTTCAGGGAATTTATGACAGCTACCATGATTAAAAATCTCACCCGTGACATAGAGGTTTACCGTAAATCCATTGATGATACTCCCATAAGTGGGGAGAAACCACAAAAAAGTAGGGAGAAGAAAGTGAAAAGTAGGGAGAAAATCATGACTCTGCTTTCACAGGACAACACGTTGAGTGCAGCAACTCTCGCAGAACGGATAGGCATAACAGCCAAAGCGGTGGAAAAACAGATTGCCGCATTGAAAGCGGACGGGGTGCTCCGACGAATCGGACCGGACAAGGGCGGATATTGGCAGGTGGTCGAAAAAAAGGATTGATTTTTTGGAGGGAGCGCAGTTTGCCGCCTGCCTTTTTCATTGTGTTTCAAAAAAACGCCCTCCTATAGAAAATCAGAACAGCATACGGACCGGTAGTTTCCTACTGTCTGTATGCTGTTTCTTTTTTTGTTGTATCGACTTTTCCGTCAGTCGCTTGTTTCCGCTGCCGTCAGCCTTCCTTGTACAGACGTGAAAGGGGAAAGGTTTTCGGGCTGAATACGCTTTGCCTGCAAAGGAAGATTCTGCCCGAAACGGCACGGCCGCTCGACCTTTTCACTTTCAATGAAGTCTGTACTAACTTCATGAACGGCGAGGAAGCAGGCGGCTGCGAAATTGTCATTGGCTGTCAGAGCCGGAATGTGTGCGGCTTTGGCTTCTCTTTTCCATCAGTCTGTCCATTTCCCTTGAAATTTTTTCTTCCGTTATCCTGGCATACCCTTGTGTGGTGGAAATGTTCGAGTGTCCCATCATCTTGGCTATGCTCTCGATGGATACGCTCTCTGAAATGAGCAGGACCCCGAACCCGTGCCGGGCCTGATGGTACGAAAGGTCATCGTGCCTGCCCAGGATCACGCCGATTTCCCGTATCTCGTGCCAGATGGAATCCCGGCTCGGCAACGGGAACACGGGACTGTGTATGTCGGTGGTATTGTACAGGGACAGTATCTGCTCGGCTATCGGGTGCAGGGGGATGAACGCTTCCACCCCGGTCTTCTTCCGGTTGATGCGGATGAACCGCCGACCCTCCGCCGTCGTCCCGATATGGCACGGATGGAGCTGCTTGATGTCGGCATAGGCAAGCCCGGTGAAATAGGAGAAGATGAATGCACGCCTGCCCAGTTCCGCACGTCCTTCATTCAGGGGCATGGCCAGTATCCTTTTCATCTCTTCACGGGTGACATACTTGTGCTTGGGTGCGGTTTTCTTCTCATATTCGACATTCTCCACCGGATTGGTGCGCAGGATCTCGTTGTCCACGGCAAGATACAAGAGGCGGTTCAGCCAGCAGAGGCAGCGGTTGGTCTGCGAGGTGCTGAAATTCTTGTTCCTGATAAGGAATGCCTTGTAGTTCCTGCCGAAGTCTTCCGTTATTTCTTCAAAGGCGATGTCCTTCTTCCCCAGTGAAACAAGGTAGTCCGTCAGGTACTTCTGGAAATACTGTGATTGCCGGTAGGTGGAAGTGGAATTGATCTCCCTGCTACGTATTCTGAGACGTTCACGCTCTATCTCGCCCATCCGGAGCAGATGTGTCGGAACGACGAACTGCCTTGTCACCCGATTCTTGATAATCTCCGCACTGACGACACCCTGTGTCCTCAGAATTTCCTCGTAAGTCTGTTCGATATACTTCCGGTACTCCTGCAGTCTGGCGTTTTCCCTTACCGTGCGTATGGTCCCGGTTCGGGCGTTCCAGTCTTCCGGCTTGCAGCATATCCCGGTGGTGATGGCGGTGTTCCTGCCGTCTATGGTGATGCGGCACATGACCGCCGTGGTTCCGTCAGCCTTTATCTTGCCGCGGTTGATATAGAACAGTATGGAAAAGGTACTTCTCATGATTCTCATTGTTTATGGGTTATAGAACAAGTTTCAAATCTCCGGTAGCCTCGATAAGCCTGTCCATGTCCTCGAAGAGCTTTTTCGGGGTGACGCGGGCATAGACCTGGGTCGTCTGTATGTTGCTATGCCCCAGCATGCTGCTGATGGTCTCTATCGGAACGCCCGCTTCAAGGGTGACGAGCGAGGCGAACGAGTGGCGTCCGACATGGTAGCACAGGTTCTCCTTTATCCCTGCCAGTACGGCCAGCGCCTTCATGTGGTTTCTCATGCTCGGATAGTGGATCATCGGGAACAGCGTGTCCCTGCTGTCATCATGATATTTCTCTATCAGGGCGACGGCTTCCGGCAGCAGCTTCACGCTTGCGCGGAGCTCGTTCTTTTTACGGCGGTATTTCAGCCATAGCTTGCCGTCCTCGCCGGTGTACAGGTTTTCCCGGGTGACGGTCACGGCATCGCTGTAGGCGACCCCGGTATAGCAGGCGAAGAGGAACAGGTCCCTTGCCAGACGGTGGGTCGTGCGGTGCGGGGCTATCTCCACGTCACGGATTTTCTCGAAGCTTTCACGGCACAGTGCCTTGGGAGTCTTGACGGTCTGTTTCGGGAGGACGTAGTGCTGGAACATGAACCGCTCGGAGTGTCCTTCCTGATAAGCCCTTTTGCACGTTTTCTTGAGAATTGCTAGGTAATGCCGTACAGTGTCCACGGCATACCCTTTCTCGTCAAGGATGAAATTCTCATAGTCGTGGATGAACTGTTCCGTAAGTTGCCCGAAGGCCAGGTCTTTCGTCTTGAATTTGGTTTCAATGAACTCGCGCATGGTACGGCAGGTAAAGTCGTATGCCGGATAGGTACCTTTTGCCCGGTCTATCCCGATACGGCTCTTCACCTCATCCCTGAGGGCATCCAGCATTTTCATCAGGGTCATCTGCGTTTTCATGCTGCCCTGGAAGGCATCCTTGACGGAAGCGGCATCAAAATCCCCCTTGCGCTCCAGAAGGGAATCGAAGGCGGCATTGATGTCAAGCAGCAGCTTGTCGATTTTCGCATTTGTCTCCACCGCCTCCCTGCTCTTGCCGTTCAGCCGGCTTTCACGGGGATTCCACAGCCCGGGAGTGCAGGAGAGCTTGCAGCTGAACTGCGCCATCGTCCGGTTCACGGTGATGCGTCCCATTATCGGAGCTTTGCCCGACTTGTCCAGTCCGCTCTTTTTGAGGTAGAGCAAAACCTTGAATTTTTCTACTTTCATACGCTTATAACTTTAGTTGCAAAATTACCTGTTTTATAAGCGTTCTTCGGCATGCAAAACAATGACAATCAGTGTAATATATCGGCGTTTTTAATTATCCGATTTGCTTCGCGTTACCTCGTTTCCTTTCGGTAACTGACCTGCTAACGGTTTGGTAACTGAACATCTTCAATAATCTCCACTTTCCTGCTTTTTTTATAAGTGGAAGAATATAGAAAAATGGTTAGTTTCCAGCGGATTACGTTATCCTTTCTTCTCGTTTCCGGTGCTCTGTTTGCCTATCTTATTCCACTGCTTCCGCCATACCTTTGCCACTTTGCAACTGGCAGAGGGTACGGATATCTACACCGTGAGCAAGCTGCTTACCCATAGCAATCTTGCCACTACACAGGTGTATGCCGATGTGGTGGACGAACTCAAACGTGATGCGGCAGAACGTATCTCGCTCAAAATGCCAACCAAGGCAGAGAGTGACCAGACATAAGTGAATAACAAAATCAGGATAACAAATGGAAGAAAACAAATCACTATCGTTCGACCAACTGCCCAGCGCAGTTGGCGAACTTCTGACAAAGGTCAATACGATGATGACTCGTCTTGATGACATTGGTCAGAGAATCGGCAATGCTCCGAGCGAGGATAACCATGTTCTTATGGACATCAGAGAGGCAAGTGCCTTTATCCGAAAGAAGGTCTCTTCGCTATATGCTTACACATCTGAGAGGCGCATCCCTTTCTACAAGAGAGGGAACACGCTCTACTTCTTCAAAGACCAGCTGATTAAATGGATTGAGTCAGGCGGCTCTTGGGACAAGCCCTACGAACCGACCCAGGAGGAACAGGCAGACTTTGAGGCTCATCTGGCATTGTTGCAGAAGAGCAAGAAGAACAAGCCTGCCTCCATGAGGAGGGACAAGGAAGAGAGATTACCCAATGGCGAAGAATGACATGATGGATAATAGACTTATGGTATCTACTTTTTTTTACGAAAGGGAAAAAGAATAAACATTCATTTTCTCTTTGCTGAGTAATCTGTTTCACTTATAACCAGTTTTTCAAGATGAGTAACCAAAGCATAAAATACGGAATCCTGCTGACCAAGGAGCAGCTCGATTTCTTGAAGGATGACAGGCAGGGCTTCCACCGCATGACCGCCTTCGACACTTTTGTATCAATGGCATCCACCAAGCCGAGTGTTTATCAGAAGACAGGCTTCTCTGCTTCACTCTCCATCGGGCAGTTTGCCATCTCAACCGTTGAACTGTCTGCCCTTTGGAAGTGTGACCGCAAGACAGCGGCTAAGGTTGTGGAACTGTTCAATCAGGTGGGTATTCTCTCAACCGAGAGGAACAACCGCACCTCCATCCATACTATACTCTGCATCGCCTTCTGGTACGTTGACGGCATCAAGGAAGCCATCAAGAACCCCTTCTATAACCGTCAAGCCGTGACTTCCGCCACCCAAGAGAAACCAGTGTCCGATGTTCCATCCGAAACCGTTTACTCTTCGGGAGGCAATCTCTCCAATGGCATAGGGCAGCAGAAAGACTGCAGCGTCAATCCTATCACTGCTGACACTCAACAGTCCCATGTTCCTGCCCCTTATAATACTTCTTCCCCTTCCGTTAATTCGTGTGTCATCGGGGACGGACTTTCAGATCCTTCTCCGATACCACAAGACTTCAAACAAAGGGAAGAGAAAGGTGATACCTATTTTGAGTATGAGGTTGGACAGCCGTCAGAAGATGACTACAACCAGGACGAAGAGACTTCATCTGTTGAACTGCTGCCGCCTCCTGTCTTTGATGACGAGGGTTATCTCTTGCAGCCTCCAGGCGATGAGAGACTCTTTGAGGAGAACACGGAGCAGTAAGACGCACACAACTCCCCAAGGCATTCATGATGCCATTTCTCCTTTTCCCTTATTTCAACTATTGACTGTCCTAACAGACACGCTATTCAGGAGCCGCCACCTCTATTAGCCGTAGTTTTTTTCGGAGGTCTAAACAAGAAGTACCAGTGTCAGACGGTTTCGCTTCGCCCACCGCTTCCTACTGGCATTCTTGAATGTTCGCAGGCTCACATTGGCTGTCCTGTTATATCAGAGTATAAACTTTACAAGCCCCATTTACAATGGCAAAAGACAAGAAAAACAACACGGAGAAGACCTCAATGAAGAGACCTCCGAAGACCAGACACATTGACATTCGTTTCACAGAAGAAGAATACAATGAGGTAATGCATAATGCCCGATTATCAGGCAGGAGCAAGAGCACCTATCTCCATGAATTAGGCATCGGTCACAAGCCTTCCCTACCCATGACCGCAGGACAGGAGGAAGCCTTGAAGGGCTTAATCGGGGCAAGGTCTGAACTGGTTTATGTGCGCAATGCGCTTCATGCCCTGCCACAGGCTGAGAGACTGAAACTCTTCAAGAGAGCCGACTTCATGGAGCGTTGGCTCCAAGGCATCAACACCCTGATAGAGGAATTGAGCCGCATTAGGGACAAATTCTTAGATATGTTATGATAGCAAAAGCATCAGCAATTCAGCATGGGCAAGCAATGACCAATTACGCAACCAAGAACAATCGTGCTGACATCGTCAAGACCAACCATCTCAGCGAGGGTCTGCCGCCTATGGGTATGTGGGACGAAATGGTGCTACATCAGTCCATGTTCAAGCAGAGGTATGCCAAGAAGCCCATCGAACTGACTTCCATCCGCTTTGAACTTTCCCCATCTGAGGAAGAGGCACGGAACTGGACGATGGAAGACTGGCGGAGATTCCTTGACGAGTTCATCCGTGAGATGGATGGCATCTCCAAGGTGAATCACATCGGGAAGAAGAAGGGCAAGGCAGCAACTTCGGTCAAGCCGACCAACATCGCCAACTCACAGTATTTTGCAGCCCTTCACCGTGACTCCAAGAGTGGCATTCCCCACCTGCATCTGGTGGTGAACCGCGTCGACATGGATGGTAATCTCAATGATGTGAAGTTCATCGGTGAGCGTGCCGTGATGGCTGCGAAAGCTGTCAATCAGCGTCATGGCTGGAAGGATGCCATGGAGATTCGTCAGGAGCGTATTGCAGAGGTGACCAAAGCGTGTATGGATGTGCTGCGGTCAATGCCGTTCTTTGACTGGGATGAATATGCCGACCGATTGAAGGCAAAGGGATATGACATCGAACTTATCCGTGACAAGACTGGTCAAGGCAGGGTGCATGGCTATCGCTTCAAGTTCGGCAGAACGACCATCAAGGCATCTGAACTGGGTGTAGGCAGGAATCTCACCGCATCGAAAATCGGGAACACCTTCCGTAAGCTACACCCACAGACACCCCCTGTTGCAGTTGGTCAAAGACCTTTGTCACCTGTTCTAAATACTACCACATTGGACAGCCGAAATACGGCAGTTTCAAGTGGTCAGTCTCGGACAACCGATGATGGTAAACTTGTCCTTCCTGCCAGATTGAGGAAGATTATTGAAGTCGATGGCGAGCGTTTCAACATAGTCATGCCGAGAACTGCATACGATACGATGAACAGTTGTATTGAAGTCCCTGAGAATGGATCTGCAAGCCACAGCGACATTCTGAATGTGGCTATGCTGCTCTTCATGGACTACCTCGATGCTGCAACATCGATGTCAGAATCCTGTGGTGGCGGTGGCAGTCCTGGCGGTGGTTGGGGACGTGACAAGGACGAGGATGACCGTGACTGGGCAAGACGCTGCGCAAGGCAGGCAAGCAGCCTCTGCAAGCCTATAAAGAGAGGCATGAGACGATAACTTTCAAACGACAACGGTATGGGAAGAAACAAGAAAGATGCTACACAGGATGTGCTTAACCTGTACAATCAGATGCAGGAGGATGAGAACATAGAGAGTGGCAAGGACGAAATCAAGGTGTCTCTGGAAGAGATAGAATCAGCCAAGAAAGTTCTCAATGACGCAAAGGAAGAACTGGGCAATGCCTATCGGAGGTTGGAATCAACGAAAGTGGCACTTATGGCTGCCCACAGGAGTACGGAGAACATCGTTGACGGCATCTGCCATGCCATAGTCAAGGCTGAGCAAAGTAACCTCAAAGTTGGCATCAATGATGAAGGACTTGCCCAGTTGGACGAGCGGAACAACACCGCCATTTCTGCCTTCAAGCAAGCCCTTGACGAGCATGAGAAGTGGATAAAAGAACTGTTCGCTCACCAGCAGAAGGAACTCAAACGAATCCGCAATATCGAGGAGGGTGCATACTTCAACGGTCGCACCTATGCCTGGATGTTCGGCTTAGCCTTTGTAAGTTGGGCAATCATCTTGGTTGAAATAACCATTTGGATATGTATCAAACTTTTTTAGCAAACAAAACATCAGAATTATGACAAACAATGAATACAGCAAGACAAGAAAAGCAGCTGCCGATGCTCTTATCTATTGGGCAAAGACAGGCATGAGACAGTTCACCATGCGTGACGCAGTAAACGACTATCTGGAGGCAAGCGGTGCAAACCGCCCCTCCATTTAATCGTTCCACCCTCGGTCAAACAGCCAAACAATGACTCCAAATAACATCTGAAAAAGAAAGACAAACATTTTGACCATTAAGTACATAATGTATAATGGCATAACAATAAAATATATCAGCCACATTGCAAGATAATTTTTTATTCGTCTGTGTCTAATAATTTTACTCCCATAGGCCATCCAAGACCAAGATCAGAATATTCATCTGATGAAATTTCTTCAGTATTATCCGAAAGATATTCAAGCGGTGTGTCCAAGAATGCATTTTCTCCGATTTTCAAAACATTGGGATGAAGTCGCATTTCGGCCACAAGATTTCCATCATAATCATTGATAATATGTGTAAGATTTGCACACTCACAGAATGCCATATTGCCAATTTCAGCAAGAGAAGGTGGCAGTTCTAAATAGTCAAGGAAATGGCAGCCCATAAATGCGCCACTGCCTATAACTGTAAGACAATCTGAAAAATAAACATCATGCAAACTAAGACATCCTATGAATGCATCCTTCCCTATTTCCTTAATGTTGGGTAGGTGAATCGACTTCAAGTATCGACATCTGCTGAATGCGCAATCTTCAACGTAGTCAGCGTCTGACGTAAATGATTCTATGTTTTTATTAATACAGAGAACCACGCTCTTCCGACCATCATGGTAGAACTTGTAAACAATTTCATCATCGACTACATACTTATAGTCATTATCGTACATCAACTGAAACTTGGTTGATAGGTTAGGCATTACATACGCTTTAATTCTCTGTTGGCATTCCAATAGACGTGTGGTCATATTGCAGTTCTTGTACATTTTCTCAATGTACGCAACCCTTGGCGCACTCAATTGCTCATACAGAACAACCATATCGCATCGCATCTCGTCTAATGAATGTAACTCACCATCTGAACAAAACTCCTGTATGTATTGATATTGTTCATCTGAAACCTCTATAGATTCAAATTCTTCCCATAGCGTTGACTCTATGATGTCAGTGGCAGGAACAATGTTGCCGTTGTCATCTATTAGGTCTCTTACGAGGATTATTTCAATCTTGCACCTTATTTCCATTGTATTTTTCGCTCCAAGTTTGAAATTGATTTTTTATTGTTGTGGCAGCGGTATGAGACCACTGCCACTATCAATATTAGATATTTCGCCAATCACTTTTATCCGTTAACCTTCCATTCTTGAATATCATACGAACACCATTAAAATTGTAGTGCTTGAATTTATTGTTTCCAATAACATATTCGTTATATGGTCTTTGCGTGAGGAATATGTTGTCTTCCACCACAATTATTTTTGTCTTATTCATCTTCGTATTTTCTCCTTTCCTCTTCTGCCAACCGTATTATTTCCACTCCCTTATCCAGCACGGCAGTCACGGCATGGCTTAACGCTTCACCATCCGGGAGAGCATCGCCACGAAGCAATCCGTAAAGTACATTCAGCGGTTGGTCGGCACGGAGCACCTCCCACGAACTGCGCAGGTGGTGGATCAGGGAATCCAGCTTTTGCAGGTCTTTTTCTTTTGCTGCATCCCGTACCGCCTGCATTTCCTTTTCTGTTTCAGTTATCAACTTTTCCAGCATGACGGCTTCATTGCCATAGGACAATAAGGCGGAAAAGTCCGGTTTCCCGTCCGGTGTCGCTTTTATGGCACACCTGTCGGAAACCTCCATCAGTTCCGATATGGAGAACGGTTTGAACAGGCATCCGGCAAAGCCTTTTGCCAATAGTTCCCCTTTGTTACAACTGC
>ENA-OXUB01000861-OXUB01000861.1-human-gut-metagenome-genome-assembly--contig:-NODE-861-length-14128-cov-10.727919_pt1 | contig 14128 bp, 9 predicted proteins | sample MGYA00249345_ERZ652652 | MGnify/ENA primary metagenome ERZ652652 (study PRJEB26925, sample SAMN05826496) | human gut metagenome | biome: ENVO:2100002; feature: ENVO:00000062; material: ENVO:00002003... | reverse complement strand
TACGAGATCAGCCTCGGTCTCGTGGGCTCGGAGATGTGTATAAGAGACAGCTGTCCACCGGCGTCGCGATAGTGCCGGGGATGCCCATACGGCCGTCTTCGAAGACCACATAACGGGTGAAGAACGTGCCGATTTCGAATGCCAGGATATGCTTCTTCGCCGTCATTTCGTCATCTAACCCGTCTATATTCGCCCGATGGTGCTTCTTCATTGTAGAACCATCCCCGACACTCGCGCACACCAACCTATAGTTTGATGACGTTGACGCCGTACGGCCTGAGTTCGATCGCATCGTCGATGCGGCCGCCCGACAGCAGCTCCTCACCGCCGTTGAGTTCGCTGACGCACAGGCGCTTGTCGGTGTTGCCGTTGTTGATGAGGAACGCATAGCGTGTACCGTCATCGGCGTAGCGCACCGACAGACTCACGTCTTCCGGGGTGCCAATCGACCCCAAGCCCAGTTCGTTCACGATTGATGCCATGAAGGCATCCATGCCGGTTTCGTCGAGCGGAGTGCCGACGAAGTAGGCCTTGCCGGAGCCGAAATCGTTGACGGTGAGCGCAGAATGGCCTGCGTAGAATTCGCTGCCACCATAGGTGGCGAGCCGGCGTGCACCTTCGCGATGGATGATGCTGGCCACGATCTCGCCCGTGGCGTCGACCATGTCGCCGTGCACTTCGATGGTTTCGTTCGGCGCGAGTGCGTCGATCTCCTCGACCCATACGCCCATGAGCCTGCGGAGCTTGCCAGGATATCCTCCCGGCACCACAAGATCATGCTCGTCATGCAGACCCGCCATATAGCCGGTCACGAAGCTACCGCCGTCGGACACGTAATGTTCCAACGTTTCGGCAACGCCCGGCAGCACGGTGATGAGTGCCGGAGCGATGACCAGATCGTACTTCTTGAGCTCATCGAGCGGCGTAGTGCTTTCGATCATGTCGACGGGCACGTTGTGGCGCCACAGCGCACGGTAAAAACGATGCACCTCGTTCGGATACGAGAAGCCGGCAGTCGGACCGACGCAACCTTCAAGCGACCAATAGCTCTGCCAATCGAACATGATGGCGACTTTCGCGCGAATCTCGGAACCCATGATCCGCTTGCCGATGCGCGCCAGTTCGTCGCCGAGCGCCGCAGTCTCCTTGAACACGCGGGAATCTTCGGTGCCATCGTGCGCGATGACCGCGCCATGGAAGCGTTCGCAGCCGCCGATGGACTGCTTCATCTGGAAGAACTGCACGGTGTCGGCACCATGCGCCACGGCCTGCCAGCTGAGTTTTCGCACTTCACCGGGGCGCTTGACCTTGCAGAACGGGAACCAGTTCTGCTGGTTCGGAGTTTGCTCCATGAGCATGAACGGCTTGTTGCCGCCGATGCCGCGCATGAGGTCGTGGCACATGGCGGTGAAGCTCGACGGAGTGTCCATGCCCGGGTAGTTGTCCCAGCTGACCACGTCCATCTCCTTGGCCCATTCAAAGTAGTCGAGATCCTTGAACGTGCCCATGAGGTTGGTGGTGATCGGCGTGACGGCATCGTATTCACGAATCGCGTCACGTTCGTTCTTGTAGCATGCGAGCTGCGCCTGGCTTTGGAAGCGACGATAGTCCATCTGCAGGCCGGAGACCACGCATTTGGCGTCGCCGATGCCATCGCCATAGCTGACGGGTGGCACCACGTCGGCCCATTCGGTGATGGTGTGGCTCCAGAAGTTGGCGCACCACGCCTGGTTGAGCGCTTCGACGGTGCCATACTTGGCCTTGAGCCATGCGCGGAAGGATTCCGCACACTGGTCGCAATAGCACAGGCCGCCGCCTCCGCCGTATTCGTTGCACACATGCCAGTTCACCAGACCCGGAGTACCGGTGTAGCGTTCGGCCACATGTGCGGCGAGCGCGCGGGACGCTTCGCGGAAGTACGGCGAGGTCGGGCAGAAGTTGTGTCGGCCTCCGAACACGTGGCGAGTGCCGTTCTGTTCGGTGCGGATTATTTCAGGGTGCAGGCGCACCATCCAGCCGGGCAGGGCCGCGGTGCCGGTGGCCATCACGATGTTGAAATCGTGTTTGACGAGCAGCGCAACGATCTTGTCGAGCATGGTGAAGTCGTAGCGGTCTTCGGCCGGCTGCAGCAGCGCCCACGAGAACACGTTGATGGTGACTTCGTTGATATGGGCGTCTTCGAGCATTTCGATGTCATGCTCCCAAGTCTCCTCCGGCCACTGTTCCGGGTTCCAATCGCCGCCGAACAGGAAGTGGTCATAAATCGGCTTCATCTGGTTCTCCTTCTTCAGACTGAATCTTGTATGTGTTCACTTGGCAACAGCTGCCGTTACTCATCGGCGACGCCACTGCCTGCCTGATAGTGCACTTCGTTGAAATCGACGACGCCGTCACCATGCGCATAGACGCCAAGCAGGATTCCGGTGAATCCTCCGGCGTTGGTGAAGCTCAGCACTTTGCCGGGAGCATTGCCGAGCGTGGTTTCGTCGGAAGCGGTGCCGACGGCGAAAGTGTAGCCGTAATCGTCACCTCGGACGATCAGTCGTACCGGTCCGCCCGCTGGCACATGCACACCACCGACCCGTGATATCAGACCCGCATTGTGTACGGTTGCATCGATCGCGACGGTATCGGCTTCGGCGGCATGCACTGCGATGGTCATATAGTGGTTGGCATTCGCGTAAATCGCGATGCCGGCCGTTCCGGAGACAAGTTGCGTCGGATCGGCGACGGTCGCCGTGAATGCACAACGGAAATCGGTCTGCCGTGTGCCGATCATCGGCGCTCCCACCTCCAAACCGAAATCCTGCCGCGTGGCCGTGACGGTGATATGCGAGCCCGCATCGTTCATCGTAAAGCGATGCGCCTTGTCGATGCTCGGTGTGATCCATGCGATCTCATGCTCCAGGGCCTCGCCGCAACCGTCGAGAGGGCAATCGTAGGACTGGTCGGCAAGATCGGGCCAACCGTCCTTCCACGTGAACCACACTCCATACGGCTCACGGCCAAGCCAGCCTTGGGCAGGATACTCGTCGTTGTTGCGCGTGCCATGGAACACCATCAAGGTTCGATCGGCATCGAAATGGGCACAATCGCAGTGGCCGATGGCCTGCAGGGTCAAATGTGTGCTGCGGTTGGTGATCAGCGGATTGCCCGGATACATCTCGTACGGCCCAGTCGGACTGGACGAGCGGGCGATGTTCTCCATGTGCCCGGATTCCGTGCCGCCTTCGGCCCACATAAGATAGTATGTGCCACCGCGCTTGTACATGTGCGGGCCTTCCGGATTCGATCCGGTGATGCCCCCGCAGATGCGCTGACGTTTGGTCAGCACGGTTCCTGTGGTGACATCGATGCGTGACAGATAGATTCCCGCGGGTTCGCGTTCACCGTCGTCATCCGGCTCGGAACCTTCGTTGCCGCAGATGTAGACCGAACCGTCGTCATCAAAGAACAGACTGGGATCGATGCCCGGCCATCCCTCCACCCAGATCGGATCGGACCATCCGTTATGCGGATCGTCGGTGGTGAGGATCATGTTGCCTTTGTTGACGTTGGTGACGATCAGATAGTATCGGCCGTCATGGTAGCGCAACGTCGGCGCGTAGATGCCTTGGCTGTTGCCCATGGATTCATAGGGGAACTGGGACTCTCTGTCCATTGCGTTGCCGATACGCCGCCAATGCTCGCCGTCGGCGCTTTCGAACACGGGCAGTCCCGGAAAGAATTCGAAGGAACTGTTGACCATGTAATACGTACCCTGAGGGGTTTCGCAGATGGTCGGATCCGGATGGAAACCTGACGCGATACGCTTGGCTTCGGTTACGTTGAAAAGGGTCATTGCAGGGAACTTTCTTCGTTATGGGTTGTGTTATTGTGCCACCGACATGGTGCGCGCCTCTTGGTAGATGGCTTCGACCTCGGGGTCAAAGAAACGGCCGGTTTCGCGGTTGAGGAAGCACATTTCCTTGGTGGAGGTGTCCCATAGGATCGGGCAGGAGCCATTGGTCAGCGCGCAGCGGATGACGGTACGCAGCCACTTGATGTTGCTGTCGTGATCCTTATGGTCGACGGGTTCGGTCAGAAGACCGTACTCGCCGATGATCACGGGAATGCCGTTGTCGATGAAACGTGCCTTCTGTTTGGCGAAGTCGGTTTCGACCGCGGCCACTTCCTCGTCGCTGCCCCACACGTCGACCGGCGTACACCAGTCGCTGTCATGTTCGGCGAGCACGAATTCGGCGGGCGAGTAGTAGTGGATCGACACGATCAGGTGATCGTCGACCGTGTCTTCCGGCAGTCGGAAACGTTCGTCGCAGGTCAGTGCGGTGTCGGTGTTGTAACCGGGGATCAGGAGGAATCGGTCGGCATTGTTGCCGCCGGAGGCGCGCACGATATTGACGAACAGTTGATTCAGCCGGTTGAGCAGTTCGTAGGCGGTGTCCTGATGGGCAGCGTGCGGGAAGCAGATCTCATTGCCGCCTTCGAAAATCAGATGATGATCGTAATCACGGAATCGTTCCGCAATCTGATGCCACAGTGCGGAGAAGCGCGAGCAGACACCCGGATAGTCCTCGCTGGCAGTACGGATCCATCCGAACGGGCCGTTGCCGCCGTCGTGATGCACGTCGACGATCACGTTCAATCCGGCCTCGTAACTCCAGTCGACGGCTTCCTGCACGGCAGCCATCCATACCGGATCGACGTTGCCGGTGTACGGGTCCAGCCAATCCTTCCACGTGACGGGAATGCGGATGGTGTCGAAACCCGCTTCCTTGACGAAGAAGGCGCAGTCGCGGGTGAACGGCTTGTTGAACCACAGTCGCTGCTGGTCTTCGGGCGTCCACACTCCCCCGGTGGTGATTGTCTTGTTGCGTTCGTCGTTCAGCGGAACCGGGTCGAAGGTGTTGCCCAGATTCCAGCCAAGTCCGAGGCCGCGCACAAACTCAAGTGCCGTGGTCATTCGTATTCCTCTCTGGTACTGCTGACGCTCTCGTCGGGTGCAAGACCTTGGTGGGTCTTCCACCCGACGAGAGTCATATGGATTCGGTTATGTTGCCTACTTCAACGCCACCGTTTCGCCGGCAATATTGAAGTTGACGTCGAGCGTTTGGCCGTCTTGGAACGTGATCGTGAAGGTCACGTCGCCGTCGGTCACTGAACCGTCGTCGAAGAAGGCCGGCAGCACGGTCAGCGTACCGCTTGCACGGTCGGCGGAATCGTAGTGCACGCTGAACGATCCGCTGTTCTGCAGGTACTGCCACCAGCCGGAATTCGGTCCGACGCGATTACCGTTTTCGGTCGCGGTGATGTTTTTCAGCTCGGCACCGTTGAAGGCCATCGGAATCGTCAGACCTTCACTCTTGGTGCCGGTCACGGTTCCGGTGGCGTTCACGGCCGGAGTACCGGAATGCACTACGTACTCGTGCCAGTCGGCACCTGCGGAGAACTTCAGCGTCAGGTCGGCGATGATGCCGTAACCACCCTTGGCCTCGTACATCTTGGCTAGATAGCCCTGCTTGAGCGTGATTGTGGCGCTGGCTTCATCGTAGGTGCAGTCGGAGCCTTCAGTCAGTCCCTCGATGCCCTTGAATTCGTTGCCGTTCAAGGTCAGCGGCAACTTGACGTCGCCGGTCGGATCCTCTTCGAGATACAAGGTGTCCAGTCCGGTTGCATAGGAAGAACGGCCGTTGATGCTCGCTTCGAGCATCTTGCCGGCAAGGGGCTTCTTCCACTGGTAGCTGGTGCGGTCGATGCCCGAACCGTTATCCCAGAACATATAGGAGAAGCCGTTCTCGTTGGCCATTGTGCCCATGTACTCGTAGTATTTGAGCTCCTCGCCCGCCTGTAGCGCGCCGTCGGAGGAAGAATCATAGGCCAGCAGACCGTATTCGCCGATTACCAGACCGATGCCGTTCTCGGTGAAGTACTGATTCATGCGGTCGGCGAAGGAATCGATGACGTTGCGCGGGGTGCGCTCGTCGCCGTAGATGGATTCGTCGAAACCGGTGCGACCGAGATTGGCGCTGTACACCCATTCGCTGTAGTAGTGCACGGTGGCGATGACGTTCGCATCGTTCTTGAGATCCTTGTGGATGAAGTCGACCGTCGCCTGCAGTTTGGCGGTGTCGTCATGTGCGGTGCCGAGTGTCGGAATTACGATCATGCGTTGCTCGTTGCCTGCGGTGGCGCGGATGATGTCGTATGCCGCCTTGCTGACGGCATTGAGCTTGGCCTGCGCGTCGCCATCCGCGAACTGCGGTTCGTTGATGGTCTCGAAGCATACGGACAGTGGTTCATCGGCGAAGTAGGAGGCGACCTGTTTCCAATAGTCGTTGAACTCCTGGTATTCGGCGGCGGAGGTGTCGCCGTTCCAGTTCTTCAGCCAGATCCAGGAATCGTGATGGATGTTGATCATCACGTACAGGCCTTCATCCACGGCCCAATCCACGACTTCCTTGTATCGCTTCAGCCAATCCGCGTTGATGACGTAACGGTATTCGCCGTCCTTCGCATCCTTGTTTTCGCTGGAACGATGGTAGACGGTCATCGGAATTCGAATGCTCGTGTAGCCTTTCTCCTTGACGGAATGGATGAGCTCGCGGGTCACCTTCGGATTGCCCCAGGCCTCTTCACCCTTGTCTTCGGCACTCAGATCGGTGTTGACGCCATCGAAGGAATTGCCCAGATTCCAGCCGGCGCCCATGGCCTTGGCATATTCGGTGGAAGACAACGTGGCAACTTGCTCGTAGGTAATGGTCACGTCGGAGGCAAGCTGATATTCCTTACCGTTCACGGTAATCGCCGAGGTGACGCCTTGGGCTGTGGCGGTGTGCTGCGCAGCGGATGCCTGCCGTTGCGGCACGGCGTACATGCAGCCCGCAATCATGGCGACGGTTCCCAGCACGGCAATCGTACGGCGTACGGCAAGACGGCCGTTCTCCCACTTGCAGGAGATGCCGACGCCTGCGAGACCTACCGCAATCAGTGCGATCGCATACACCGCGGAGCCGGTGCTGCCAAGGATTCCGGCACTTTTCTTAACGGCCTTGTTGTCGGTTGTTTTGCGCTGCGTATCCGTCGATACGGTTGCGGCGGTGTTGTCTGTGATCTGCTCCTTGGTTTTGCCGGAAGTGGACCCCTCCTTGATGTGGATGGTCAGAGCCTTACCGTCCTGCTGCGCGACCGCGGATGCGCCGGATTGCAGTCCGCTCACCTGCCATGCGTAGCTGGCTGCGGCGCCATCCGCGAGAATCTCTTGCGGCACGGTGGTGACACCGGTTGCCTTGACGATGGTTTCACTGCCGTTGTTGGTGATGGTCAGCCGGTATTCGCCGGCGGCAACCCGTTCGGCGTTGATGGTCACCGCGGCATGCTGCTCGGCGGCCAAAGCGGGTGTCGTCATGCCAGCCATCATGAGGAGCACGGCGAACATTGCCGTGACCACGGTCAGCAGCGCACCCATGCGCCGCTGGCGGCCGTTCCTTCCCATGACTTGCGGCACAGCTTCGTGCCTCGTATGCAACAACACTATTTTCCCTTTCTGATAGGCACCGACCGGTCACCGCCCTACAAACGCCGGAGCACAGGCGCCTTTGATGGCCGGTTGGTACACTTTCATCGACACTGTTGTGTCAACGTGGGTTGGATGGCGAGGAGTTCGTAGGCCACGCATCCAACACAATGCATCAAGAGCGTGCGGACACACCTTTTGTCCGCACGCTCTTGTCATTCATTTACGGCATGCACGGCGTATGCGATCACACGTGCAACGGATCGGTGCCCGGACGTGCCAACACCGGCAGGGTATGGTAGTCGTACTGCTCGGTGTACCACTTGCCCGGCTCGTATGCGGTGTCGGTGATGATGTTGGTCCACGCCTGGCCGGTGCCGTCGTCCGGCACGTAGAAGCGGGCCACACCATCCTCGCGGAACACCGGGGCGACCAGCAGGTCGTCGCCCAGCATGTACTGAGTGTCGATATCCTCGCAGGTCGGGTCATCCGGGAATTCGAGCACCATGGCACGCATCATCGGAACGCCGGTCTCGTGCGTCTCCTGAGCCATCTTGAGCAGATACGGCTTGAGCTGCAGCTTGAGCTCGGTGAACTCGCGGGCCACATCGACGGCCTCGTCACCATACAGCCACGGCACCTTGTAGGCGGTGGAGCCGTGGTAACGGGAGTGGGAGCTGAGCAGGCCGAACTGCGTCCAACGCTTGTACAGGTCCGGGCTCGCCTGGTCCTCGAAACCGGCGATATCGTGGCTCCAGTAGCCGAAGCCGGACATGCCGAAGCTCAGGCCGGCACGCAGGGATTCCGCCATGGACGGGTAGTTGGAGGAGCAGTCGCCGCCCCAGTGCACCGGGAACTGCTGGCCGCCCACGGTTGCGGAGCGGGCGAACAGAATGGCCTCATCGGCGCCCTTGGTCTCGACGAGCACGTCGTAGACGGCCTTGTTGTACAGGTAGGTGTAGTAGTTGTGCATCAACTCCGGATCGGAACCGTCATAATACTTGACGCCTTCGGTCGGGATGCGCTCACCGAAATCGGTCTTGAAGCAGTCGACGCCCATGGCCACGAGCTTCTTCAGGTAGCCCTGATACCACTTGGTGGCCTCCGGGTTGGTGAAGTCGACGATGGCCATGCCGGCCTGCCACCTGTCCCACTGCCACACGGAGCCGTCTTCGTTCTTGATGAAGTAGCCGTTCTTGGCGCCTTCCTCGAACAGCGGGGACTTCTGGCCGATGTAGGAGTTGATCCACACGCAGATCTTCAGGCCGCGATCATGCAGCTTCTTGAGCAGACCTTCCGGATCCGGGAACTTGGACTTGTCCCAGTCGAAGTTGCACCATTCGAGTTCCTTCATCCAACGGCAGTCGAAGTGGAACACGGACAGCGGGATGTTGCGCTCGGCCATGCCGTCGACGAACTCAAGCACGGTCTTCTCATCGTAGTCGGTGGTGAAGGAGGTGGACAGCCACAGGCCGTAGCTCCAGTCCGGAACCAGCGGGGCCTTGCCGGTCAGGTCGGTGTAGGTGTTGAGAATCGCCTTGAGATTCTCACCGCCGACCACGGAGTAGCTCATTTCCTCGCCCGGCACGGAGAACTGCACGCGGGAGACCTTTTCGGAGCCGACTTCGAAGCTGACCTTGCCCGGATTGTCGACGTACAGGCCGTACTTCCTGTTGGACAGGTAGAACGGGATGTTCTTGTAGGCCTGCTCGGTGCCGGTGCCGCCGTCCTCGTTCCAGATGTCGACGGTCTGGCCGTTCTTGATGAAGTTGGTGAAGCGTTCGCCAAGGCCGTAGATCTTCTCGCCCACACCGAGGTCGAGCTGTTCGGAGACGTGCAGCTGGCCTTCCGGGTCGGTGACGAGGCCCTTGGCACGCCAGCCGGAGTGCGCGATGACCTTGCCGTCGTACAGGTACTTGAAGTCGATGGTCTCGCCCTTGGCGATCTCGAGGGTCAGGCGGCCGGAGGTGAAGGTCCACTTGTCGTCGGTTTCGTCGATTTCGACATCCGGATCGGTTTCGTTCAAGCCGAACTTCGGGCAGTTGCTGCGATCCTTCTTGAAGTTGATCAGCTTGGTGGTGATCACGTCTTCGCGAGGCGACGTCACCTCGATGGTCAGAATGCCGCCGTCGAGGGTCATGCCGGCGTTGTAAATCGGAGAACCGAACGGGCAGAACAGAGTGAGCTTCTTCGGCTCGATGTTGGCGGTGTAGATGTTTGCCGCATACTTGACGCTGAAGCCATCCTTGACGAGCCAGCCGCCGTTGAGGAACTTCATACATTGCTCCTTTGCATTAGTGGGATTCCGCTTTGGAGGATCGGTCCGCGACCCATCCTCCAAAGACGTTCGTTATTTCATTTTACTTTATTTATAAGTTTATAGATAAGCGTTATGCGACACGTCCGGAGAGACGGATATCTTCCACGGATTCTCCCACGAACACGCTTGCCTCCGGCGCCAGAGCGTAGGCTCCGGATTCGTTGGACCAGTAACGCAACGCCTTAGCGGCAGGCATCGCCACGGTGACTTCGCGGAACTCCCCTGCGTCCAGCTCGACCTTGGCGAATCCCTTGAGTTCCTTGGCCGGGCGGTCCTCGCCGGTGCCTTCAAGACCGAGATACACCTGAGCGACCGCCTTACCGGCGCAATCCCCAATGTTCTCGACGGTGAAGGTGACGCGGATCTCGTCATCCACCTGGCGTACGTCAAGATCGCGGAATGCAAAGTCGGTGTAGCTCAGGCCATGTCCGAACGGGAAGAGCACCGGAATCTGCCTGGTGTCGAAGTAACGGTAGCCCACATAGATGTCTTCCGCATAGTCGACGTGGCCTTCGAGTCCGAAGGTGCCGATCCTGTGCGCAGGTTCGTCGGCCAGCGCGATCGGAAAGGTCTCCGGCAGATGGCCGCTCGGATTTACGCGACCGAACAGCACCTCGGCCAGCGCGGCGCCGGATTCGCAACCCGCATACCAGTTCCACACGATGGCCTTGGCCTTGTCGGCCCACGGCATCTCGATCGGGGAGCCGGCCACGAAAGCGAGAATCGTATTCGGAGCGGCTTCGAGCAACGCTTCGATCAACTCGTCCTGACCGTACGGCAGACGCATGTCGGTGCGGTCGCGCCCTTCGAGATCATGCTCGTGGTCAAGACCGCCGATGAACAGTACCGGATCACCGGCAGCCGCGTATTCGCGCGCCTTGGCCACGGCCTCTTCGCGCAGTTCGTGTGCGTGCAGCTCGTCCTTGGCGTCGGAACCCTTGGAGTTCTCGAGGCTTTCCTCCTGCCAGGACTCGTCCTGGTTCACCTGCTTGGCGTCATAGCCGAGCACATACTCGATGTCGACGTTGCCGCCGAGTTCGCCGTTGAGCCCCAGCAGAGGCGAGATCTCATGCAGCGCCTTGATCACGGCCGAACCGCCGCCGTTGGAGTGAATGCGATCGGCGTTCGCGCCGATCACCAGCAGACGGGTCATACCGTGCTCGTCAAGCGGCAACAGGTTTTCGTCATTCTTCAACAGCACGATGGATTCGCGGGCGATCTCCAATGCCTTCGCGGCATGGTCGATGGTGGCGTAACGTCCCGGCTTGCGGGTCGCACGGGCGTCGCCCAGCATGTGCAACGCATCCATGACGGCGATCACGCGTTCGACTTTCACATCGACGTCGCTTTCCTTGACCTCGCCGTTCTCGACGGCTTTCTTCAGCGGATTCGCGAAATAGTAATCATCGAAGTTCGGCGTCACCGACATCTCAACGTCCATGCCGACCTCGGCACTGGCCTTGGTGTCACGCACCGCGCTCCAATCGGAGACGACGAAGCCGTCGAAACCGTATTCGTCACGCAGAATGTCGTCAAGCAGTTGCTTGTGTTCGCAGCATTTGGTGCCGTTGACGAGATTGTAGGCGCCCATGACGGAGAGCACGCCGCCATCGTGCACCGCCGCCTCGAAAGCCGGCAGGTAGATCTCGCGCAATGCCCGCTCGCTTACGGTCTCGTCAACGTCAAGCCGGTCGGTCTCCTGGCTGTTGACCGCGTAATGCTTCGCGCAAGCGGCCACGTCGGATTCCTGCACACCCTGAATGTAGGCCACGCCCTGCGTGGCGGTCAGTACCGGATCCTCGCTCATGTACTCGAAATTGCGACCGCACAGCGGGCTACGCTTGATATTGATGGACGGTCCGAGAATCACGTCCTTGCCGCGGCCGCGCGCTTCCTCGCCAAGTACCTCACCGGTCGCGCGGGCCAGATCGGGATTCCATGTGGAGGCGACGGCGGACCCGGACGGCAGGTAGGTCACATAGTCACGGGTGTTGTACAGCGGCGCCCAGTTGTCGTTATGCAACTCTGCCCGCACGCCCATCGGGCCGTCGTCCATCTTGAGTGATGGGATGCCCAGTCGTTCGGCGCAGCCATTCCTGAACAGGCCGGCGGCGTGCACGATGGCGATCTTTTCGTCCAACGTGAGTTTGGCGGTCAGGTCCCTGGCCTTGGTTTTGTTGGCTTCGGTGATTACGGTCATGTCTTCTTCTTTCTTCGCTCCCGTCAGCGGGAGGCTGGCTGAAAGCGGTCGCTACGTTGTTCTTCTCGTCAACCGACGGTTATCTTGAATCCGATTGGCAGGCCTTGCTGATCGGGCTCCCTTGGCAGCGGTGAGATCTCCAAAGCCTCATCGCCGCGTTTGAAGCGCACCGGTCCCGCCCCCAGCTGTTCCACCGATTCGACGATGCCGTTGAACGGCGGTTTGACGCCGTCGTGATACGCGGCGAACGTCGACATTGCAAGTGTTTCACAAGATGTTTCACAACTATCCGCAATGTCATTGGGATGCAGGCAGAATGCGTAGATCGCGCCGTTCTTCGTGGTGAATCGCCAATCCGCGGCGGTCCATTCGGTCGGCTTCTGATCGGCGAACATGCCGTCGGCCTGCTTCGTAGGCCCTTCCTGCGTGAGCCTCCATGGTCGGGTGCCGTAGATGCCCTCACCGTTCGCGCGCAACCAATCGCCGATGCCGAGCAACAGCTCACGATCATGGTCGGCGATCGAACCGTCCGCACGAGGACCTACGTTCAGCAGCAGATTACCGTTCTTCGATACCGCGTCGACCAACGCGACGATCAGCTCGGCAAGCGTCTTGTACTCCAGCGAGTTCGTGTAGCACCACGAATTACGGGCGATTGCGGTATCCGTCTGCCAGACGAACGGTGTGGCATCGGCAAAACCTCCGCGTTCCACGTCGACGAGGCCCGCGCCCCAGGCGAGACCGTCGTACTTATAGCAGATCGAGACGTTCCGCCCCCACTCGACGCCACGATTGTAGTAGAAGGCGGCAAGCTTCCTCATGTAGGGTTTGAACGATTCGTGTTGCACCCACCAATCGAAATACAGCAGTTCCGGCCGGTAATCGTCGATGATCTCGCAGACGCGCAGCAGCCAGTCCTCCAGATATTCGGCGGTCGGCGTGGGAGTGCTGTGAATGTCGAATTCGTTCGGTTCGGGCATGGCCGGCCAATAGAAATCGCCCTTCTGCAACGGCTCCTTGATATCGGAGTCGAAGTCCTTGCCATGGCCCATGAACCACCAGTGCTCGGCGCGATGGTTCGACGTGGCAAAATGCAGGCCGTGGGCGCGCGTGGCGTCACGCAACTCCCCCAGCACGTCGCGATGCGGACCGGTTTCGAAGGTGTTCCAGTGCGACAATTCGCTACGGTACATCTGATAGCCGTCATGATGCTCGGAGACCGGGAAGTAGTAGCGCGCGCCTGCGGCGGCGAACAGATCGAGCCACTCGTTCGCATCGAACCGTTCGGCGGTGAACATCGGAATGAAATCCCGATAGCCGAACTTGTTCTGTGGACCATAGGTGTTCACGTGGTGTTCGAATTCCGGGTAGCCCTCGATGTACATGTTGCGCGAATACCATTCGTTGCGGTATTCGGGAACGGTGTAGAGACCCCAGTGCGTGAAGATGCCGAATTTGGCATCGGTGAACCATGCCGGGACCGGAGCCTGGCTCAACGACTCCCAGGTGTCGGCGTAGGGCCCGGAGGCGATGACCGCCTCGACGGTGCTCAGATCAATCATCGAACGTGGTCCTGTTCCAATCGAAGCCCACGGCCTGACACCATGCACGGGCGATGATCATCGCACCACGCTCGTACGGATGCACACGATCCTGGCTGGCCAAGCATCCGTGCAACTGGGTGAGCCAATGGTCCACGGCCGCCTGCGTATCGACGAAAATCGCGCCATGACGTTCGGCCACACGCTTGGACGCGGCCGCGAATTCCTCGACCTTGGCGCGCATGGCATCCTGTGGGTTCGGCTCGAACATGAACGGACGCATGACGATGATCCCCTTAAGATTCGGTGCATCCTGTTTCACGCGTTCAATAAGCTCATCATAGATACGCTCGTAAGTTTCCACGGTGTTGAGGCGGGCCTGCCACAGCGGACCGTCGAAATAACGCCAGGCGTCATTCACGCCGATCATGATGGACACATAGTCCGGATTCATGTCGATGACGTCACTCTGCCAGCGTTCGGACATGTCGACGATATCGTTGCCTGTCTCTTATACACATCTCCGAGCCCACGAGACCGAGGCTGATCTCGTA
>ENA-OXUB01000853-OXUB01000853.1-human-gut-metagenome-genome-assembly--contig:-NODE-853-length-14188-cov-26.053846_pt1 | contig 14188 bp, 11 predicted proteins | sample MGYA00249345_ERZ652652 | MGnify/ENA primary metagenome ERZ652652 (study PRJEB26925, sample SAMN05826496) | human gut metagenome | biome: ENVO:2100002; feature: ENVO:00000062; material: ENVO:00002003... | reverse complement strand
CATCACCGAAAGGTGATGCTCATAAGTCGCCATCAATACGATTTGACTTTGACCCATTTTTTGATAGTCAGCCAATCTTTTAGAAATGGCGGATCAATCGCTTGGTTTGCCCTTATCCAAATCATAGAGCTGGCGGAATCGGGGTTCTTCACGATACAACTTTTGCGGCGCCCCCTGCATGTCAAAGTGGCCGCTTTCCAAGAAACGCACCTGATCAACATGGCCAATCCCGGCTAAATGATGGGTCACCCAAATAATCGTTTTGTCTTTCAGCAATTTAAAGACCTGGTCGAGTAGCTTTTTCTCGGTAATCGGATCCAAGCTAACCGTTGGCTCATCCAAAATGATCACCGGGGCATCCTGCAAGAGAATTCGTGCCAGTGAGAGTCGTTGGCGTTCACCACCAGAAAAGCGCTTGCCAGCTTCCTGAACGTGGGTGTCGTATTGCTCAGGTAACGACTCAATAAGGTCCTTAAGACCAACCGCTGCTAAAGCGGCCTTCACCTCGTCATCGGAAGCATTGGGATTACCCAAACGCACGTTATTCATGACGGTTGTGTTAAACAAATACGGCTGCTGATCCAGAATTCCAAAGATTTCCGAACGCACCTTCTGCAGGTTCGAAACGGGCTTGCCATTAATCAGCACCTTACCGTCAACCGGATTCAAATCACCAACGATCAGCTTCAGTAAAGTACTTTTCCCGGTACCACTGGGGCCAAGAAGGGCAATTTTTTCACCCGCATGAACCGTCAGGGAAATATCATCGACCACGTTACGATCCCCCTCCGGATAGCGAAAGGTTAAATGATCGATCGCTAATTCTGAGAACGATTCATCCAACTTGGTTTGATCGGGCAGCTTTCGCTCACCCTGGTCAAGCTGATTAACCCGTTCAATTGAACGCCGGTAAACGGGCCACTCACTCATCCCCTGGCTCATATTCAGAAATGGCGAAACCGCTGGAAAGATGGCCAGTGCAAACGCCGCAATCCAATCAGCCATTGACTTTGTCCCCGTCCAGGAAATCCCGCTCCAGATCAACAAAACCAGTGTTGTGAGCAGGACAACAAACTGAACAAAGAATGACCGCCACCACTGATAGTAGTGATCTTTTCGTCTTAAAGCCGCAATTTCTTTGATCGGCTTGGTCTGTAACTGCATAAAATCGTCATAACGGCCGGAAATCAGCCAGTCACCCAATCCCAACACCTCATCGGTTAAGTTGGTGTAAAACCGGTGTTGAATTTGGTGCTGCCGGTACTCCCGAACGCCATTCGTGGCAACTGAAGCCAATGGCATAATCACCACGATGATGCCGAGCAGCAAAAATAGCAACAGGCCGACAACCCAGTTTAACGAGCCGACACCAATCACGACGAAGAGATACAGCAACCAGCCAATCACCATTGGAAAAACGGTTCGCAGATACAGATTTTCGATGTGATCAATATCGTCCGCGAGAATACTGAGAATGTCACCGGTCTGGTGAGATCGTTGGATTGCGGAGGCTTTTCTTTCGACCGTTTGGTAGAGTTTCTTACGAAAATCCGACACAATTCGCAGCACCCAGTTATGGCTGGTCAGCCGCTCGACGTACCGAAAGACTGGCCGGGCAATCCCGAAGGCCCGCGCGAGAACAACTGGAATATAAATATAAATAATACTGGATGGTTGGCGAGCGGCTTCACTGATCAGGTAACCGGAATTAAACATCAAAGCGCCGCCAGAAAAGAACGTCATGAATCCCAAGAATAATACCAGGATCAAAAGCCCTTTATACTTGCGCAAGTACGGCATTACCCACGTATCGTGAGCAAATGTTTGTCTGAGTTGTTTCATAATTCCGGCGCCCCCATTTCAGATCGTAATTTAACGTATTCGCCGTTTTTCGCGGTTAATTCTGCGGGCGTTCCCTGTTCAACAACCTGCCCGTGGTCAACCACCAACACATAATCCATTTCCCCAATCCAATGAAGCCGGTGGGTCGCAAAAAAGACTAAGTGATTATCGAAAACCGGCAGAATATCCTTCTTCAAGGCCGCCTCAGTTTCAATATCCAAATGGGCAGTGGGTTCGTCAAACAATAATACTTTTCGGTTAGTATCCAAAAACGCCCGGGCCAAGGCAATTCGCTGCGCTTGCCCGCCACTAACAGTTCTGGCCCCCTCACCAATCATGGTGTCCAAACCGTCCGGCAAGGTTGCCACCCAATCGGCCAACCCCGCCTTTGAAACGGCCTGATTAATTGATGCGGGTGATGCGTTTGTCACGTAAAAGGCGATGTTTTGTGCCAGTGTCGCGTGAAACAGATATGGATTTTGGGGAATGTACAGAAAGTTTTTCTGCCAAGCCTTCTGATTCAGATGGGGCAGCTCATGCCCGTTTAATGCCACTTGGCCACCCTGATCCGGTGCTAAAAAACCGCCAATAATATTGATCAGCGTTGATTTCCCAGAACCAGAAGCCCCAATGATGCCAACCTTCTTCATGCCTGAAATAGAAACGGAAACGTCCTTTAACGCCGGCTTATCCGTATTGGGATAGGTAAAATTCATGTGCTTCAACGTCAAATTGGCATCAGCCTGCCATTTGAAATCAGCTAATTTATCCGTATCCCCAACTTCCGGTTCGTTAAGGATTTCCAAAACCGCGGAGAGGGCGTTTTTGCCGTTCAATGTTGCGTGGTAATCGTTGGCAAAGTTGCGGATTGGTAAGAAATACTCCGGTGCCAGCACCAAAATCGTCAGTGCGGGCAGCAACGTGACCTTCCCATCCATTAACCCAAATCCTAAGAATACGGCGACAACCGCAATTGAAAGGGTTGTGAAAAAATCAAGCGCAAACGTTGACGTTAACGCAATTCGTAACGTCGACATGGTTTCCTTACGATAGGATTCAGAAACATCGTACACGTTATCGGCATACCGCTTGGAAAGCCCCAGCTGCTTGAGTGTCGATAGTCCCCGTAATGTATCAACAAAGTGGTTTGAAAGCCGCTGATACCCCTCATATTGCCGATCAGCCTTACTCTGAGCCGCCAATCCCAGAATCACCATGAAGAGAATGATGACCGGAAAAATAATGAATAAAAAGATTGCCTGTTCCCAACGTAAAAATAGAATGTAGAGCAAAATTAACCACGGTGTAATCGACATATCCAGGATTTTGATGATGACTAACATCAAATAGGTCTGAACTTTATCAATTCCTTCGAGGGCCATTGTAACGATGTTGCCAGTCCCCTGCTTTTCAATTTCTGCCGGACCAAGGTGAAAAATTTTGGCCATCAATTTTTCCCGCATGTCCCCACTGGTCTTTTCCACAAATGGGAAAAAGACCCGATTTTCCGCCACCGTCAGTAAATGCCGGCACAAAAAAGCCACGGCAAAAATAATCCCCGGTTCTAGAATGGAATTTAACGGTTCCAAATTCCATAAATTGACGATTGCCACGGACAGAAACCGCGCCTGGACAATCACTGCAACTGCTTGGACGAACACGAGGATTCCAAGAATCACCATGTACCGCCGCATCCCCGGCAATGCCAGTAACCGCTTATCAATCAAATTAGTCACTCCCCCAATTTTAGAAACATTTATAGTTACTAGTATAGTGAAAAATTTTACACAATGTAACCGTCCAACAACTTTTTTTAATTATCTTGTCCCAAGATACGGCAAGTCGGCATCCCCAACGATCAATTTGACCAAGAAAAAGGATCCGGATAACATCCAGATCCTTTCTCAACTTGTTAACTAATTTAGTTATTAAGCCGCCTGCTTTGGTGAACGGAGGCGCTTATAGAATACCCAGTAGCTCCAAATGAAGTAGATTAAGACAATTGGCAGAATGGAAAGTGTCAAAATTGTCATTAAGTGCAGGGTATATGGTGAACTTGATGCGTTCTTAATCAAAATTGAGTTAACGTTGTTCACACCAATCATTACCCGTGGGAACAACCCGTTGAAGATCAACACAACAACACTCACAAGGCTGAGACCACTTGCCAAGAATGATACCCAATCGTGAGAAGCCATTGCGCCCCACCAAGCAATCAGGGTGAAAATAACAAGGGCAACCAGAATTGACCATGTCGAAGCGGCCTTCAAGCTGAAGAAGTCAGTTGTTAAGTAAAGTAAGATAACGAAAACAACTTCACCAGCCAACAGAACCGGGTAGAGCACCTTGCTCCACTTTTCAGCCCGTTCCCGCAACTCGCCACTTGTCTTCAAACGCAGGAAGTTGAGTCCGTGAATGAAGCAAAGCAGTGAAACGGCGACGCCGCCGACAATTGAGAACCAGTTAACGTAAGTGGTAAACGAACCAAAGATGTTGCCGTTCTTGTCCAGCGGAACTCCTTGAATCATACTGGTAAACATCATTCCAAATAGGAATGCCGCACAGAAGCTCCCAATGGTGGAAGCCCATTCCCAGAAGTTTCGCCAAGCATCCGTGCGCATGTTTGCCCGGAATTCAAAGGAAACTCCCCGGAAGATCAGGGCAACCAGGATTAAGAACAAGACGATATAGTAACCGGAAAACAATGATGCGTACCACATTGGGAATGACGCAAACATTGCGCCACCGGCAGTAATCAGCCAAACTTCGTTGCCATCCCAGTGCGGGCCGATTGTTTGAATCACAACGTCACGTTCATCACGATCCTTAGCAAAGAACCGAACGGCCATGCCGATACCAAAGTCAAACCCTTCCAGGAAGAAGAAGCCACTGAACAGCACGCCAATCAACAGGAACCATAGTAATTGCAGATTAGTCATTGTGAGCCGCCCCCATTTCGTAAGGATCTACATCCTGGGTCTTTTCAGGCTTGGACGAGTAACCATCCGTCGTTACGGAATCCGGACCTTGCTTGAGTACTCGGTGACTCAAAATGACCATCACAGCACCCAGTGATGCAAAGATCAAGAAGTAAACGATATTAGTGAATAACAGACTTGCCACTGTCGACGTTGGTGAAACCGCGTCAGCAATCGTCAACAATCCGTAAACAACCCATGGGTAGCGACCAAATTCGGTGACGAACCAACCACAGGTATTGACAATAAATGGCAGCCAAACCATTAAGCCCATTAGATACAAGAACCACCGCTGCCGCATAATCGTTTGCGACTTCTTACGGTTGAACCAGAGGCCAATAATCGCAACTAATCCGAACAACCCGGCAGAAATTGCCATAATTCTGAAGCTCCAGAAGAGCGTTCTGGTTGGGACATAGTAATTTCTGGTTTGATCATTCTTATTGTACTTAGCCTTTAATTCCTTATTTACCTGATTTTGACCTTTAAAGGTGCCATTCAGGCTGTGGTGACCCAAAATATTCAAAACATATGGCACTTCAACTGACCATGTCTTCTGGTGATTCTTGAAACCAGCGGCAATGGCCCATTCACCTTTATTGGTTGAGTTCTTAGAGAGCCCTTCCATAGCGGCAAATTTCATCGGCTGATTGTTGATCAGATAACGAGTCTGCGTATCACCAGACCAAACGGACCCTAAGCATGCGCAAAGGCCAACGATCAGAGTAACCTTCATCGACTTGCGATAGAAGTCCTCGTGGTCCTTCTTCAACAAACGCCATGCGGAACAGCCGGCAACAACAAAGGCTGCTGTCAAGAATGCCCCAAAAATAACGTGTGGAAATTCATTCCATAACTGACGATTGGAAACGACCGCGCCAAAACTTGTCATGTTAACCCGGTGAGTCTGGGCATTAATAACGTACCCTACCGGATTCTGCATGAAGCTGTTGGCTGCTAAAATCCAAAGTGCGGATAGTGTCGAGCCAAAGGCCGTTAACCAAATAAACAAACAGTGAACAACTTTATTGAACCGATCCCAGGTAAACATCCAAAGGCCGATAAACGTTGATTCCAAAAAGAATGCTGCCAACGCTTCAATTGCCAATGGTGCCCCGAAGATATCACCCATAAATCGTGAGTATTCTGACCAGTTCATTCCGAACTGGAACTCTTGGATAATACCAGTAACAACACCAACAGCGAAACTAAACAGGAAAATCTTCCCCCAGAATTTCGCCATTGTCTTATATGTCTCATCCTTCTTAACAACGTAGACCGTTTCCATAATCGCTACGATAAATGCTAATCCAATCGAAAACGGTACGAAGAAGAAGTGAAACACCGTGGTCATCGCAAATTGAAATCGCGATAGCCCCAACATTGATAGACCAATATTCAACATTGCTGTATCCCCCCTTAACTAATGTTTTATGAGTCCTCCCCATATACCTTCATTGTATCTATTGATGACCAATTATTCAAATGAAAATGTCATTTCAGCATGAATATCTACTTATATTTTGTGAAAGAGAATTGTGATGGACCTAATTATCTCTGAAACCGCTTCTATTTCAGCGGTTAAAGCCTTGTGAAAAAAATCCTGGTAACCGAGTGGTCATTTTGTAATGGCATTCATTAGACAATCGGGCGCCAGACTTTTATAATATGAGTGATAAGAATTGGTTATGCTATTATTCATTGCTCAATATATTTTCATTGCGTAATTCTTTTCAACACTTATATCTAAGGGGGAATAATCATGGCAAAGAACATCGTTGTCATTGGTGCAGGATTCGCCGGGGTTTACGCGACTAAGAAATTAGCCAAACGATTCAAAGGCAATTCTGATGTTCAGATTACATTGATCGACCGTCATTCATACTTCACATACATGACGCGGCTTCACGAAGTAGCAACCGAACGAGTGGAACCGGGTAGTGTTGAGTACGATCTGCAACGCATTTTTCACAAACAGAAAAACGTGCAGTTGGTGACGGACAGTATTACGAAGGTTGATAAGGAAAATAAACAGGTAATTGGTGAAAACGGGACCTATCCGTTTGATAGTCTCCTTATTAGTATGGGTGGCGAACCAAATGATTTTGGAACGCCCGGCGTTAAGGAGAATGGCTTCACTCTCTGGTCAACGGAAGACGCCCTCGTTTTGCGCGATCACATCAACACCATTATTCGTCAGGGATCTCTCGAACGCGATCCTCAGAAACGGCGTGAAATGCTGACACTGGTTGTCTGTGGTTCTGGGTTTACCGGTGCCGAAACCGTTGGGGAATTAATCGACTACAAGAAGGTGCTGGCTAAGGAAAACAAGATCGACCCAAGCGAAATCAAATTGGTCTTAGTCGAAGCTGCCCCAACAATTATCAATATGCTTGACCGCAAGAACGCCGGCCACGCTGAAAACTTCTTCAAGAAGAACAACGTTGAAATTCGGCCTTCATCGATGATTACCAAGGTTAATGCTGACAGCGTTGAGATTAAGGACCAGGACCCGATTCAAACCAACACGTTGATTTGGACCGCTGGTGTTAAGACAAACCACGTTGCCGATAGCTTCGGTATCGAAGCTGGTCGGGGCGGCCGTTTGATCACCAACAAATTTTTACAGGCCAAGGGCTTTGAAGATAAGAGCATCTACGTCGCCGGTGACAACTCCAACGCGACACAGGAAGGCGCAGAACGAGCCGTACCACAGACCGCTCAGGAAGCTGAAAACGAAGCCGTTATCGTTGCTGATAACATAGCCGCTGACATTAATGGCGATCATAACTACACTGAATTTACCGATAAGAACATGGGCTTCATCGTGTCATTCGGGGCGTACTACGGCATCGCCCAAATATTTGGCGGTAAAACGGTTCGTGGTTGGCTTGCCACAATTATCAAGCACTTTACCAACATTCTCTACTTCACGAAGATTCATTCCGGATACTTCATGTGGAAGTACATTATGGAGGAATTCTTCCGGGTTAAGAATGGCCGAACGGTCTTCGGATATAACACTTCCAAACGCAGTAACGTTCTGTGGAGCGTGCCGCTTCGCCTGTTCTTTGGGCTCGCACTATTCATTGATGGAATGGCCAACATCCACGGGGGGACAGACAGTTTCCTGATCACCGGCTATCCGGGACTCGGAACGTTAGAAGTCATTCTGGGCGGCCTCATCTTCCTGGGTTGGCTGACATGGTGTGCCAACCTCATTGTGATCATCCTGTTCTTTAGCGTGATGCTCACGTGGTCAACCACTTGGGTTTTGTTCGTTGCCTTCACGCTGCTGAACGGTTCCGGGCGCTCATTCGGGTTGGACTACTGGTTTGTTCCATGGCTTCAACGAACTTGGGGGCATTCCCGTTATGGCGTTCCCCAAGCCATTTACAAGAAGCAATCATAAATAGTGATGTAACTTTAATAATTGACTCACCATTAATAAAAGGCGTTTGAAAGCTAATCTATCGTGGATTAACTTTCAAACGCCTTTTTACTCATTTAATTTGCACTGTCGGGCAGCTCGACGATGTATTTACCATAATTTGGAATCGACACAATTCGAATTGCCGTGTTGAAAATCTCGCTTAGCGACCGTTCATCATAAAATTGATTGGGTTGGCCGGTTGAAACAAGTTTCCCAGCCTTGATCAACCAGATATCATCACTCATTCGAAATGCCTGATTAATGTCATGTAAAATCATCACAATCGTCATCTGCTGTTGGCGATGCAGTTTTTCGATAATGGCCATCAGTTCAGTTTGGTAACGGATATCCAGATACGTTGTGGGCTCGTCAAGAAATAAATATTGAGGATCCTGCGCAATCGCCGCTGCAATCCACACCCGCTGTTTTTGGCCTCCGGATAATTGACTCATTGGCCGGTTTGCAAACGACTGAAGACCAGTCATCGCCAAATACGGCGCCACTTCCTGATCGTCAATGGCAGCCAGCAGGCCATGCTTAGCTAACCGGCCCATTTTCACAACGTCAATGACCTTCATGTCATCATAAAGCTGATTTTGCTGACTGACAATCGCAATCTGATCCGCCCGCTGCTTGCGAGTTAACTGCGAAAGTGGCTCGCCATCTAACATGACCGCCCCGTGACTTGGCTTCAACTCCCCAGTCATGAGTTTCAACAGGGTCGTTTTGCCGGCACCGTTTGGCCCCACAATCGATAGGATATGCCCAGGGGTCACGTCTGCAGAAACGTTGTGAATGATTTCTGACTGTTGGTGATACGAAAAGCTCACGTTATTTAATTGCATTAAACTGTTGCCTCCACAATAACCAGATCAAGAATGGACCACCGACAACCGTTAAGATGGTGGCAACCGGCATTTCTCCGGGAAGAATCACCGTGCGCCCAATTGTGTCGGCCACTAACAACAACCACGCCCCCATCAGCATTGACAGCGGCACAATTGTTTGATAATCCCGGCCAACAAGGAAGCGAACAATGTTTGGAACAATGATCCCGATAAATGGCACAACCCCAACGGCTGCAGTTACCCCAGATGACAGCCACACGACTAATCCCAGCAGACAAATTCGAATCAATCGAGCGGAGATCCCCCGCGTCTCTAACTGCTGGTTGGACATTTTAAGGTAGTTCGCCCACGGTGACAGCAAAATTGCGGCTGCCAGGCCAATTAATCCAATTATGAAAACGGTGATTGTATCCGACCAGGTAATCCCGTTAAACGAATTCGTGCTGACGAGTGACTCACCTGAAAATAATTGTTGAAACCCGGAGAAGGTCAGACTGATCGTTACCCCAATAATAATGAGCTTGTAAGAATGTTGGAGAATTGACCGTGACGTCAAAAATAACAAGGTGAGGATGCCCCCAATTAAGGCAAAAACTAGCTTACCGAAATATAGGCTTGGCAAAAAGAAGCTGGCAATTAAAATTAAAAAGCTGCCAACATTGGTAACCCCTAAGATGCTGGGATCAGCCAAATAGTTGTGAAAGGCAGCCTGACTTAGCGCCCCAGCAACTGCCAGCATGGCCCCGCTGATCAAACTTGCGACAATTCGTGGCAGTCGAATCTGGCTTAACGTCGCCAAATTGTTACTGTCATGACCGCTGAAAGCTTGCCAAACTTGACTCAGGGTTAATGGCGTTGCCCCCACCATCAAGGCAATCAAAACCGTGATCACCAAAAGTAAAATGATAACTGTATACCAAAAAGCTTCCCGCTTTGTCACTGATTATTTCCCCCAGTGTGTGGATATAACCACCGACTTATTTTTTGTAGGGCGACAGCCGCCCGCATGTTTGCGGTCGCGTCAAAATCGGGTTCCTGAAGATCATAAACGCGGTGGTTCTTCACAGCTGGCAACGTCTTCCACATTGGATCCGTCTTGAATGCCTGATTAAATTGGGCGGTTACCATTTTCGGCAGCGCGTGCTCCAGCCGCAATATAACGTCGGGCCGCGCCTTCTTAATCGCTTCATCGTTTGGCTGAATGTATTCCTGATTTTTTGACATGAACACATTTTTTCCACCGGCAAGCACCACTAAATTCCCGATATAGGAATGATTGGTCCCCGCCATATATGAAGCACCGGGAAGCCCCATCAATACCAAAACTTTCACTTTGGTTGGCTGATCTTTAGCCCGTTGGCGGGCCCGCTTTTCAGCCGCATTAATCTGCCTAATTGCGCGTTTGGCTTGCGCTTGTCGTTGGTATTGGTGTCCCATTTGCGTGACGACGTGCTTAAGCTTGGCAACGCTGGTCAAATCCAAAAAGTAAGGTTTGATGTGCCGTTTTGAAAATGCCTTACCAAATTGATCCTCAAGTGTCGTTACTGAATAAACCACACTTGGTTTCAAGCTGGCAATCTTTTCAACGTTTGGATTCATCGGGCTGCCAACCCGGGGAACATTCTTATAGTGGGCTGGAATGTGATTTTCGGTTGTTGGAACCCCCGCCAGCGGCAGGTCCAATTTATCGGCGATCTGTACAACCGCGTAAGTTGTTGCCACAATTCGGGTTTTCTTCTGGGCCCGCTGGTGCGATTGGAAACCGAAAAGAACGGCTAAGCTAATCCCAACAACCGCCACGATTGTCAGAATAATTAAGCCGGTTTTTCGTGAACCATTCATAAATTTGCCCCCTCTTAGTGCCTAAAGAACAGCCATGAACCACCACCGGCCACTGCAACAACCACAACCACCCCGCCGATAATCCACGGGGTATGATTGCTGGCCTTTTTTACGGCGTGTGACTCCTGCTTCGGCTTGGATGAAGCCGATTTAGCAGTGCTTGATTGCGAACTTGGCTTCTGGCTGGAATGATCAGCCTTCTTGTCGCTTGCAGATGATTTTGATGCGGCTGATTTATTTGGCGTTTTTTGGGTCTGCTTTTTGGTGGGCACGGCTGCCTTGTGGGAGGAAGCCGACGTTACTGACGAGCGCTTACTCGCAGATGACTGCGTACTTGCCGCAGCTGCCTTGGGATGGGCACTCACCGCTGCAGAAACGTGAGTAGTTGTCTTTTTCCCTAAACTTGGCAAATTTGCGGTGTTGAATTTAAACGAGATCAAATGATGTGCCTTGTAAACCTTCGGGACATCAATTGCTAATTTTGCATTGATTCGTTTACGCAGATTCGTCGTTGTGAATGAGTAATAGTAACGGGAATTGCCCGCCCGGTCCTTGACTTTACGCACGTTTTTCGGTTTTTGCCCGTTGACCCAATTTACGGCAACTGGAAAAGACGACAGGTTTTTAGCCGTCTTAATCTGCATGGTCACCACGTAATGGTTGCCAGAAACGGTAACGTTCGCCGGATTGACAAAGTAACCGCTGGCAATTGACGTTCGATTGGTTCCATAACGCAAAGCGTGGTATGAAATGGCCTGCGCACTTGCCGTAATGCTCAAACTGACAAACGCAATGACTGCGCCAAGAGCAATCAACAACGTCCTGATATGATTAAAGACTTTCATGAACAAGCCCCCAACCTAGTAATAAACTGCTTCCAAAGACCGCACCAACAACTGAAACCGCCTGTTGAGAACGATCACCCGTTTGCGGTAACCGGGCGTTGGTAGTCGTGGCTACTGAAGCGGCAGATGAACCATTAGCCGGTTCGGCTTTAAGCGCTGTCAATTTATGCGTCGTTGTCTTAGTTGCGGTCGTGTGGTGACTGAATTTGAAACGAATTCCGAATGTTTGACTAATGTTAAGGTATGGCACTTTAACATGGATTTTTCCTTTGATAATTTTCTTTAATGTGTTGGTTGACGCAACGTTAAATGCGTACGTCATATTATAAGTGCTCTTTGTGGCGCCATATTTAACTGCCGAAGGTTTATGGTTGTTAATTGAAACTGGTCGAACAGCTTTAGACCCCAATTTGAGTGATTTCTTGTAACTTACCTTCAAGACGACGTTGTAGTGTTTATTGACTTTCTTGACACTGGCAACGTGGGTGTAGTACTTATTTGCGATTGACTTACTATTGCCGGATGCCTTTAGAACCGTGTAAGTCCAAGTGGATTTAGAAGTCGTTTTAGCAGTTGTTTTCTTTGTCGCTGTTGTCTTCGAAGGTGCCATGTTAGGTTCTCTGGTTACTGCCGATGAACTGCTGGCGCTTGAAGATGCGGCTGCGGCTGGTGCTGATGAACTCGTGGCTGCCGGCGTTGTCGCACTCGACGATGAAGCCGCTGGAGTTGCAGCAGTCGTGGGGTCCTTCTGCGCGCTGCCCCACTTGAAGTCAAACTGCGCGTTTTGATTCATAGTCCCGATAATTGGTACTTTTAACCCAAAACTGACGGGCTCTAATTCACTCGGGTTAGTCAGAGTCACCGTAATGTGGCCACTTGGGTCTTGCGTCACAGCCTGACCGCCAACCGTCATTGAAGTAATGTATTGAGCCCCGCTTGTTTGCAACTGAATTTGGTAGCTCCCGTTAGCCACCGTGACATTGGCGCTTTGTGTAAAGAACATGTTAGCAATCGAAGTTGAGTTGCTTCCAGCTTTCAACAAAGTCACCGGTACAGTGTACGTTCCATCACTTAAGTTTGCAGAATCCGCCTTAGCAGGCTGAGAAGCAAATATTGCAAAGATAAAGATCATGATTGCACTGATCAATAATTGAAAAAGATTGCGCTTTCTTAGATGCATGTAAAACTCCCCCTAGAACAATTTTTTGGTACAAAATTAGTTTACCCTACCGCGGTAGAAAAGTTAATATCTTTGTTAAATTATTTCAATCTATAATCGGTCCGTTAACTATATCGTTAATTATTAAACGAACAGTACATCAAAAGAATGAATCATTTGGTTACCTATGCGCACTAAAACCCTTTGAGGACGACTAAGACCTTTTAAGCGGCCCTATGACGATTTCGGAAACATCATTAATGGCACTTTCGACTGGTCTTCACAGTTGAGTTTCTACTTAAAAAGGAGTTTATGTTTACGTCGTATTTACGAGGTTTTAAAATAAGAGCAAATATGCAAGCAAACGGAAAATGAGCTTGGCGATTATCTGACCGGCGTCACCACGATTAAAAATGATGGCCGGTCAGATCACATTTTAGATAAGTACTTGTATGAAACGAGTTGACCAATTTAAGGGGTGGGCACATGCTACTACTGCTGATACTGCTCTCAATTTTGTCGCTGTGGATGGTTTGGAAGTTTTTTACCAGTTGGGTTTGGTGGTTGCTCGGAATTCTCATCGTGATCAATTTATTTTCTTGGATTGCGGGGATTTTTAATCCGTTGGTGGGTCTGATGAACGATAATCTTTGGATTGGGCTATCGATCTTAGCGTTAGCCGTGGCGTTTACGATTAATGTCACCCCAACGCTATTTGGCAAACCGACCCTCCTTAAACAATGGCGGGCTCGAACACATCGAAAGCATTGAGAAAAATTTTATGGCTTTTCATCAATGAACCTGACGGAATTTTAATCGGGCAAAGAAAGCCGATCACCATCTTGATGATTGGTTCTTAATTTGGAAAAATCCTGTGACACTCCCGTTCCAAAAGCTTCCGAACGAGTCCACTTCAATCCAAAAATCGAAAAATAAAAAACCGCTTGTAATGGCGGTTTAATCCGAATTAATTGGATTGGGGTGGAACCCTTGGGAATCTTAATGATGACAGTTAAGCCGTCTCCGGGATTTGAACCCGGGACCTCTTCCTTACCATGGAAACGCTCTACCTTCTGAGCTAAGGCGGCACAATTGATATGAAATCTGACACTCAAACAGCTTACCAAATCCTTTTAGATATAACAAGAGGTCGAGACAAAATTTTCATTTGTCTCGACCTCTTCTGTTTGCGTGGCAACGTCCTACCCTCGCAGGGGGCGATCCCCCAACTACTCTTGGCG
>ENA-OXUB01000824-OXUB01000824.1-human-gut-metagenome-genome-assembly--contig:-NODE-824-length-14703-cov-10.707673_pt1 | contig 14703 bp, 8 predicted proteins | sample MGYA00249345_ERZ652652 | MGnify/ENA primary metagenome ERZ652652 (study PRJEB26925, sample SAMN05826496) | human gut metagenome | biome: ENVO:2100002; feature: ENVO:00000062; material: ENVO:00002003... | reverse complement strand
ATCTACACACTGCATATCGTCGGCAGCGTCAGATGTGTATAAGAGACAGCATTCTCATAGCCTGACTCATTTTAACTTTTTCAAATTGTTTTTTATCAGCTGTCAGCAAAGAGTCGAAGTTGGTTCGCATCTTGGCACCAACCGTATCAAGTGGAGCGACTTTATAGTCTCTTACAAATTCATACTGATAAAAATTCTTATCCCGAAATACTCTGTTTCTCAACATCTGTACAGAATCGCTGATTTGAACAATGGGGTCAGCCCCATAATCGAAACATACCGAATAATTTTTGCCGGGTTCTACGATAGCATTGTAAAATATTTCTCCGTGCTGTAAATAAACAGATGATAAATCGTTTATCTCTAGTTGTAACTTTACCTTTTTTCCTTCGGTAACGTATAATGTGTCGGTAAATCCTAATGTGATACCTTTTATCGGTGATGCAATATAGATAATTGAATCTTGTGTTTTCCGTAGACTAATCTCAATTGAAGCTTTTTCTGCTCCATAACTCATAGTTGTAGTAGTGACAAATAATAGCAGTAATATTTTTTTTATTAACATGTTGTTTGGTACAATAAAGTATTCGGAGGTGATATTGTAGTATAAGAACGAATAAATGAATGTTCACCACTAAAATTAGCAGTACAAAATCTACCAATGAAACAGTTTGGAGTTACTCCTGCGGAGTTTGCCCGGCAGAATAAGCAGAGAATGGCATATAGTTAGTTGTTATTAACTATTATTCGTTGTCTCTTTGTTTGAATTTGAACTGAAATTAGTTCAATCCTATACAGAAATAACCCAAAATCCTATCGCTGACAATAACCTGTCAATATGCAGCTTTTATTGCTTTCTCTTGCTTATATTATTTCCTCAATTGCCTAAGGAGTTTTCGTTTGACAGTTGTTGAACGAACGCTTGACATATGTTGAACTATCGCTTGACTATAGTCAAACGAAAACTCCTTAGGCAATGAAATAACTATCAATAGGTAAACGGTTGCCTAAAAATAACTAATAAAATCATTAGTGGCAATTGATTCCAAATCATGCAATTTTGAGCTAAATTCATAGTTACAAGGACTAATCTAACGCAATGCAGTTTTTAGTAATTCTTCTTGGAACTATTATTTTCTTCGTTCCACAGTTGTGGAGCGATAGTTCAACTTAAGTGGTTCTATCGTTCGACTTAAGTAGAACGAAAACTGAAGTGCAGATCTAATTATTATTTATAAAAGCCAGAAAACTAAATACAGTATTAAAACAGGTTATCTCTTACTGGCTGTTGGAAGCTACTGTTTAGTTTAGTTCATTAGAGCACCGGAATGAATCTATTTTTAAAGGTGGGGCTGCTCTGAACCGAATCTCTAGGATTTCAGATTGCGGCAAAAGAATCTGATGATTGGAAAGAGAGAGTTCTGTTGGTTTATATCAAATAGGAACGAAACGTATAGGCATAAAAAAAGGAGCAACGCCTTGCTCCAACCTTTGTTAACCTTAAATCTAATACTATGAAAAACACGTTGCAAAGGTACGTGTTTTAGTGAATTTTGCAAATAAAACAACTAAAAAAATATGTTTTCTAACACGTTTTAATACTTTTGTCCTATTTGTTAAGGATGAGGACTTTTTTTATTTACTTGTATTTTGTCTTTTTTACATATAAAACCGTATATTTGTTGCCACTTTTGCAAAAGGATAAAAACGAATGGTTTCAGTAGATAATTTGAAAGTAGAGTTTGGAGTAACGCCTCTGTTTGAGGATGTGTCATACGTTATCAATAAGAGAGATCGTATTGCGCTGGTCGGGAAGAATGGGGCCGGTAAGTCTACTATGCTTAAGATATTGGCAGGAATACAGGCGCCTACTTCAGGTAGTGTTTCTGTTCCGCGTGATGTGACGATAGGCTATCTGCCTCAAGTCATGATTCTGAGTGATAAACATACTGTGATGGAAGAGGCGGAGATGGCTTTTGAACATATCTTTGAGTTGCAGGCTAGTATTGAGAGAATGAATCAGGAGTTGGCGGATAGAACAGATTATGATTCAGAAAACTATCGTAAACTGATTGAGAAATTCACCCATGACAATGAACGCTTTTTGATGATGGGAGGTACCAATTATACAGCTGAGATAGAACGTACATTGATGGGGTTGGGATTTAGCCGGGAGGATTTTAACCGTCCTACATCTGAGTTCAGTGGTGGATGGCGTATGCGTATAGAGTTGGCCAAGTTGCTGTTGCGACGGCCCGATGTGTTGCTGTTGGACGAGCCTACCAATCATCTGGATATAGAAAGCATTCAATGGTTGGAAAACTTTTTGAAGACAAGTGCGGGAGCCGTTGTATTGGTGAGCCACGACCGTGCATTTATTAATAATGTGACCAATCGTACGATTGAAATATCTTGCGGGCATATCTATGATTATAAAGTGGCTTACGATGAGTTTGTGGTATTGCGCAAAGAACGTCGTGAGCAGCAATTGCGTGCATACGAGAACCAGCAGAAGCAAATTCAGGATACAGAAGATTTCATAGAGCGTTTCCGTTATAAGGCTACCAAGGCTGTACAGGTGCAGAGCCGTATCAAGCAATTGGAAAAAATAGTTCCTATTGAAATTGATGATGAAGATAATTCAGCCTTGCGGTTGAAGTTTCCGCCTGCCATGCGTTCCGGCAATTATCCGGTCATTTGTGACGGGGTGAAGAAAGCATATGGCAGTCATATCGTTTTTCACGATGTGACTTTGACTATTAATCGAGGTGAGAAGGTAGCTTTTGTCGGAAAGAATGGGGAAGGTAAGTCCACTTTGGTGAAATGTATAATGGACGAAATCCCATACGAAGGTAAACTGACCATCGGGCACAACGTACAGATTGGTTATTTTGCTCAGAATCAGGCTCAGATGTTGGATGAAAATCTGAGTGTCTTTGATACGATTGATTATGTGGCAAAAGGGGATATTCGTTTGAAGATTCGTGATATTCTGGGAGCATTCATGTTTGGAGGTGAGGCTTCTGATAAAAAAGTAAAGGTACTGTCGGGTGGGGAGCGGAGTCGTCTTGCCATGATAAAACTTTTGTTAGAACCGGTGAATTTCCTTATTTTGGACGAACCTACCAATCATCTGGATATGCGTTCAAAGGATGTATTGAAAGAAGCTATCAAGGAATTTGATGGAACGGTGATTGTTGTTTCTCATGACCGTGAGTTCTTGGATGGACTGGTGACCAAAGTTTATGAATTCGGAGGTGGAGTAGTAAAAGAACACATTGGCGGCATTTATGATTTTTTACAGAAAAAGAAAATAGAGAGTCTGAATGAGTTGCAGCTTTCGGCTTCTCCTACTATGTCTGCCACTAAAAAGGAAGAACTCGAAACGGTTAGTGAGAACAAATTATCTTATGAGGCGCAAAAGGAATTGAATAAGAAAATTCGCAAATTGGAGAAACGAATTGCGGATTGTGAACAGAAAATAGAAAAGCTGGAAACTGAGATTGGCGAGGTGGAAGCTGATATGGCTACTCCCGAAGGTGCATCGGATATGGCTTTGTATGAAAAGCATCAGAAACTGAAAAAGGACTTGGATCAGACGGTAGAAGAATGGGAAACCGTTTCTATGGAATTAGAAGAGATGCAGGGAAGTTAAAGTATGTATCATATATATAGAACAAATGAAAGCAAAACATTATTTACCAATGGCTGTATTGGCTCTGGCAGTAGCTGCCGGATGTGACAGTAAAAAGGAAGCCGTCATGACTTCGGGTATAGACTTGACAAATTTGGACACTACGGCTGTTCAAGGAGCTGATTTTTATCAGTATGCTTGTGGCGGATGGATGAAGAAACACCCTCTGACCAATGAATATTCCCGTTTTGGCTCATTCGATATGCTTGCTGAAAATAATCGGGAACAACTGAAAGGATTGATTGTGGAAATTGCTGCCGGGCAGAATGCGCAAGGTACAATAGGTCAGAAAATAGGGGATATCTATAAATTGGCTATGGATAGTGTGAAACTGAATGCGGATGGAGTAACTCCTATTCAAGCTGATTTGGAAAAGATTGCTTCAGTGAAGGATAAATCGGAAATAGTTCCTTTGATGGCGGAACTGGCTCATAGCGGTGTATTCCCTTATTTCAGTTTCTATGTGGGTGCCGATATCATGGACAGCAAGAGCAATTTGTTTCAATTGTATCAAGGGGGTATCAGTCTGGGTGAAAAAGAATATTATCTGGACAATGATGATGTGACTGTCAATATCCGTAATAAGTATAAGGAACATATTGTAAAGATGTTCCAATTGGCTGGTTTTGATGAGGCTGCCGCTAAAAAGAAAATGGAGGCTGTAATGGATATCGAAACCCGTATTGCAAAAGCTTCTTTCAGTGCGGTGGAACAGCGTAACCCTGCGGCCAATTATCATAAAATGTCTTTGGATGAATTAAAGAAAGAGATTCCGGGCATTGACTGGGATGCTTTCTTGAATGGTATAGGCGTGAAAGGGGTGACTGAACTGAGTGTTTCTCAAGTGGATCCGATTAAAGAGGTTGAGAAAATTATCAATAGCTTGCCGGTTGAAAATCAGATCGCTTATATGCAATGGAGTCTGATAGACAGGGCTGCCGGTTACTTGAGTGATGATTTGGTGGCACAAAATTTTGATTTTTATGGAAAAACACTATCCGGAAAACAGACTAACCAACCTCGTTGGAAGCGTGCTGTAAGTACTGTAAATGGAGTACTGGGTGAAGCGGTAGGTCAGATGTATGTGGAGAAATATTTTCCGGCAGCCGCAAAAGAACGTATGGTGCAGTTGGTAAAGAATCTGCAGACCGCATTGGGAGAACGTATTCGGAATTTGGAATGGATGGGTGACAGCACAAAGATTAAAGCTATTGAGAAGTTGAATTCTTTTTATGTAAAGGTTGGCTATCCTGATAAGTGGAGGGATTATACCGGTTTGAATATTGAAAAAGATTCTTATTGGGCCAATGTGAAGCGTGCTACAGAATTCGAACTGGATTATATGTTATCCAAGGCAGGAAAGCCGGTTGACAGAGATGAATGGGGAATGACTCCGCAGACTGTCAATGCATATTATAATCCGACCACGAATGAGATTTGTTTTCCGGCGGGTATTCTTCAATATCCGTTTTTTGATATGAATGCTGATGATGCATTTAATTATGGAGCTATTGGCGTGGTTATCGGTCATGAAATGACTCATGGATTCGATGATCAGGGACGTCAGTTTGATAAGGATGGTAATTTGAAAGATTGGTGGACAGCCGAAGATGCCAAACGTTTTGAAGAACGTGCTCAGGTAATGGTGAATTTCTTTGATAGCATCCAGGTTTTGCCGGGACTCAATGCCAACGGTTCTTTGACTTTAGGTGAGAATATAGCCGATCATGGTGGTTTGCAGGTTTCTTTCCAGGCGTTCAAGAATGCGACAAAAGATGCTCCCCTGCTGGTAAAAGACGGATTTACTCCGGAACAGCGCTTCTTCTTGTCATACGCCGGAGTGTGGGCTGGCAATATCCGCGACGAGCAGATTCGTTTGCAAACCAAGTCTGATCCACATTCATTGGGCAGATGGCGTGTGAACGGAGCACTCCCTCAAATAGGTGCATGGTATGATGCTTTTGGCATTAAAGAGGGGGATCCTATGTATTTGGCTCCTGAAAAACGTGTTTCTATTTGGTAAGCTTTGTATGTAAAAGATAATAAGAAAGCATGGTAATTGCTGAGAATTCGGCATTTACCATGCTTTCTTTTTGGAATTTACATGATAAACACCTATTTTTGTGCCCGATGAAACGGAGACGATACATAGCATGGGTATTGATGTTGGTCAGCATTATCATGTTGACAGCATCTGTTCTGCCTCATCATCATCACCGGGAAATTCTTTGTTTGCAGCATGATATGACTTTGTGCGGCTGTCAATGTTCCGTGCAGCATCAGCAGCATAATAATAGTTCTGATGAGAATCATACATGTAATGCCGGATGTGTGACCAAGTTTAAAAGTGTAACTCCGGATCGGGCCCAAGACAGTGTTTCTCCTGATTATTCGTTTTGTTTGCTGTTATATACGGTGACGGATGTATTGGCGCTTTCATTGCGGTTGACAGAACACAACACATTACCTTATAATTACTATTTAGAAAAACTGCATTCTACGTGTCTTCCCCACGTAAAGGGGTTGCGTGCTCCTCCTTGCGATGTTCTTGCTTAACAGATAGAAAGTTTATCTTTTTATCCGCAACTTTGTTGCATTTTCTTTACACTAATTTTGCATTTAGTAAAAAGTAAGAACAAATAATATCATCATGAAGAAACTTATCTTTATGGGAGTCTTAGGCTTGTTCCTCTTAGGCTCTTGCAACAGTAAATCGGGTCATGATCACGAAGGACACGATCATGGAACGGAGGAAGCACATAATCACGACCACGAAGGGCATGACCATAATCACGAAGGGCATGACCATGAAAAAGAAAACCACGACCATGAGAATGAAGGTCACGAAGGGCATAATCATGAAGCGGAAGCTTCTGCAGCCGGACATTCCGATGAGATAATTCTGGCTCCAGAAAAAGCAAAAGCAGCCGGGGTAGAATCGGAAATAATCCGGCCTGAATCATTCCGTCAGGTGATAACGACCAGCGGTCAGGTGCAGGCAGCACAAGGCGATGAAAGCGTAGTAGTCGCCAATGTAGCCGGTGTGGTTTCTTTCCGCCATCCGGTAACGGACGGTATGAGTGTGAGCAAGGGGGCTCCCATTCTGAATATCTCTGCTGAGAATATGCCGGACGGAGACCCTGTAAAACGTACCCGTATCGCATATGAAACCGCCAAAAAAGAATATGAACGTGCCGCCAAGTTGGTAAAAAGTCAGATAATATCGCAGAAAGATTTCAATGCCATTAAGGAGAGTTATGAAAATGCATTATTGGCATACGAGGCTATTTCAAAGAACCAGACCAAGACAGGTGTGTCCGTCACAGCTCCTTTAGGTGGTTATATCAAGAATTGTCTGGTGCAGGAAGGTGACTATGTGTCGGTAGGCCAGCCTTTGGTGAGTATCACTCAGAACCGTCGTCTGTTCCTTCGTGCAGATGTTTCCGAGAAATATTATGGTTATCTGCATAGCATCCAGTCGGCAAACTTCAAGACTCCATACGATAATAAGGTATATGAGCTGGGTGAGTTGAAAGGGCGTCTGCTTTCTTATGGTAAAGCATCCGGTGGTACTTCTTTTTATGTGCCTGTAACTTTCGAATTTGATAATCGGGGAGATGTGATTCCCGGTTCGTATGTGGAGGTGTATCTGCTCTCGTCGGAAATGCCCGATGTGCTGGCCTTGCCTGTTACGGCACTGACCGAAGAACAAGGTTTGTACTTTGTTTATCTGCAACTGGATGAGGAAGGATATAAGAAACAGGAGGTAACTTTGGGAGCGAGCAACGGAAAGAAAGTGCAGATTCTGACCGGTTTGAAAGCCGGTGACCGTGTGGTAACAAAGGGAGCTTATCAGGTGAAATTAGCGTCGGCTAGCAATGCGATTCCGGCTCATAGTCATGAACATTAATCAGCCGTCCTATGCTAAATAAGATTATACATTTTTCCCTTCAGAACCGTATATTGGTTCTGGTGGCGTCGGTTTTGCTGCTTATCGGCGGTACTTACACGGCTTTTCATACGGAAGTCGATGTGTTCCCCGATTTGAATGCGCCGACTGTAGTGATTATGACCGAAGCGAATGGTATGGCCGCCGAAGAGGTGGAACAATTGGTAACCTTTCCTGTAGAAACTGCCGTGAACGGTGCGACCCATGTGCGCCGGGTGCGTTCATCTTCCACCAATGGCTTTTCCGTTGTGTGGGTGGAATTTGAATGGGATACCGATATCTATCTGGCCCGTCAGATTGTCAGTGAGAAATTGTCCTTGGTCAGCGAGGAGCTGCCCGAGAATGTAGGTAAACCTACCATGGGACCTCAGTCTTCTATTTTAGGTGAGTTGCTGATTATCGGTCTGACTTCGGATACTACTTCCATGCTCGATCTCCGTACACTGGCAGACTGGACTATCCGTCCGCGCCTGCTCTCTACGGGAGGTGTGGCACAGGTTGCCGTGCTGGGAGGTGATATCAAGGAATATCAGGTGTTGCTTGACCCTGCCCGCATGAAACATTACAATGTTACGTTGGCAGAGGTGATGAACGTTACCCGTAACATGAATCAGAATGCCAATGGCGGAGTGATTTATGAATATGGAAACGAATATATTGTTCGCGGGGTGCTTTCCAGTCATGATGTGGATCAGTTGTCACGTTCCGTCATCAAGACGGTGGAAGGGGTGCCCGTTACATTGGAGGATATTGCCGATGTGAAGATTGGTTCGCAGGAACCCAAACTGGGTACTGCTTCGGAGAGAGGAAAACCTGCCGTACTGCTGACCGTTACCAAACAACCCAAGACCGGGACTATTGAACTGACAGAGCAGTTGGAAGCCGCATTGAAGGATTTGCAGAAGAATCTTCCGGCTGATGTACACGTTTCTACAGATATTTTCCGTCAGAGCCGTTTTATTGAAAGCTCTATCGGTAATGTGAAGGATTCGTTGTATGAAGGTGCTGTTTTTGTGGTGATTGTTCTCTTCCTGTTCCTTGCCAATGTACGTACCACGGTTATTTCATTGGTAACCCTTCCGTTGTCATTGATTGTTTCTATATTGACTCTTCACTATATGGGACTCACCATCAATACCATGAGTTTGGGTGGTATGGCCATTGCCATTGGTTCGTTGGTGGATGATGCCATTGTGGATGTGGAAAATGTATGGAAGCACTTGCGTGAGAATCGCTTGTTGCCCGAAGGGGAACGTAAGAGCGTGATTGAAGTCGTGTTCAATGCTTCGAAGGAAGTGCGTATGCCTATCTTGAACTCTACCTTGATTATTGTAGTCAGCTTTGTTCCTTTGTTTTTCCTGACAGGAATGGAAGGGCGTATGCTGGTTCCGTTGGGCATTGCCTTTATTGTGGCGTTGTTTGCTTCTACGGTAGTGGCTTTGACACTGACTCCGGTACTGTGCAGCTATCTGTTAGGTAATAATAAAAGCAAAGGATTGCCCAAAGAGGCATTTGTGGCCGTATGGATGAAAAAGCATTACCGCAATGCCTTGTTATGGTCCTTGAATCATAAATCCGCAGTATTGGGTTTTACGGGTGGACTGTTTGCGGTGGCATTGGTTATGTTTTTTACATTAGGACGCAGTTTCCTGCCATCTTTCAATGAAGGTTCGTTCACCATTAATATCAGTTCATTGCCGGGAATTTCTTTGGCAGAATCGGATAAAATGGGACACCGTGCAGAAGAGTTGCTGATGTCTATTCCCGAAATACAGACTGTAGCCCGTAAAACGGGACGTGCCGAACTGGATGAGCATGCATTAGGGGTTAACGTGAGTGAAATTGAGGCCCCGTTTGAATTGAAAGACCGTTCCCGCCAGGAACTGGTAGCCGATGTGCGTGCCAAGTTATCTACCATTACCGGTGCGAATATCGAAATAGGCCAACCTATCAGCCACCGTATCGATGCCATGCTTTCGGGTACCAAGGCCAACATTGCCATCAAACTGTTTGGTAATGATTTGAACAAGATGTTTGCCATCGGTAATCAGATAAAGGATGCCATCAGCAGTGTGGAGGGTATTGCCGACTTGAATGTGGAACAACAAATCGAACGTCCGCAGCTCAAGATTGTTCCCAAACGCGAGATGCTTGCCAAATTCGGTATTTCTTTACCGGAGTTTGCCGAGTTTGTATCAGTGAACATGGCGGGTGAAGTTGTTTCACAGGTATATGAAGAAGGCAAAGCGTTTAATCTTATTGTCCGTACCAAGGATGAGGTGCGTGATGAGATGGAGAAGGTGCGCAACCTGATGATTGATACCGGTGACGGTCAGAAAATCCCTGTCAACTATGTAGCCGATGTGGTTTCTGCCATGGGACCGAATACCATCAGCCGTGAGAACGTGAAGCGTAAGATTGTGATTTCGGCCAATACCAGCGGTCGTGATTTGCGCAGCGTGGTGAATGATATACAGGAACGGATTGATGCGCAAATCAAGCTTCCCGAAGGATATCATGTGGAATATGGCGGTCAGTTTGAAAGCGAGCAGGCGGCCAGCCGTACGCTGATGCTCACTTCGTTTATGAGTATCGTGGTTATCTTCCTGTTGCTTTATACCCAGTTTAAGAATGCAGCCCAAAGTGGAGTCATTTTGTTGAATTTGCCTTTGGCGTTGATTGGTGGGGTATTTGCATTGATGATAACAACGGGTGAGATAAGCATTCCGGCTATTATCGGCTTTATCTCGTTGTTTGGCATTGCTACCCGTAATGGTATGTTGTTGATAAGTCATTACAATATGTTGCGCGAAGAAGGTATGGATTTGAAAGAAAGCATTCTTCACGGTTCGTTAGACCGTTTGAACCCTATCCTGATGACTGCGTTGTCTTCCGCGCTGGCTTTGATACCTTTGGCATTCCGTGGCGATTTGCCGGGTAATGAAATACAAAGCCCGATGGCGAAAGTTATTCTTGGAGGTCTTTTGACATCGACTTTCCTGAACGCTTTCATTATTCCGATTGTTTATGAACTGATGAACCGAAAGAAGAAATAATAGAAATAATATGAAACGAATCTTAGTTATAATAGCCCTCTGCTCTCCCTTGCTGATGCAGGCCCAGAGTATTGAGCACATTTTGAAAAGCATCGAGCAGAACAATAAAGAGCTCAAGGCACAGAAACATGCCGCCGATGCGACCAAGATGGAAAACCGGACAAACAACAACTTGCCTGATCCTACGGTGAGCTACAGCTCTTTTTACAGTAATGGTGCCGAAGGTGGTCACGGTACGGAATTCGTTGCTTCGCAAGGTTTTGATTTTCCTACTCAGTATATTGCCCGCAACCGGCAGGCTACTTTGCAGAACGAAGCGGTGGACAAGCAACAACAGGCTGCCCGCCGGGATATTCTGCTGAATGCGAAGAATCTCTGTCTGGACCTTATTCTGTTGAATCAGGAAAAGACATTGATGGATATCCGTATGAAAAATGCGGATGAATTACAGGCACTTTACGAGAAACGTCTGACTGCCGGTGATGCGAATATACTGGAAGTCAACAAAATCAAGATGGAGCGTATGAACGTGCAGACGGAAGTTGCCCAAAACAGCGCAGCCCACCGCACTGCCTTGCAATCTCTGCTTGCCATGAACGGCAACATGCCTTTAGAATTTGCTGAAACCACATACCCTGCCATACAGGAAATCAATGATTACAATGTCATGCGGGATGAAGTGATGGCATCAGACCTTGACTTGCAGGCCGCCGTCGCCACTGCCCGTGCCGCCGAGAAGCAGGTTTCGGTAGACCGTCAAGGATGGTTGCCGAAACTGGAAGCCGGTTTTCGCCGTAACACGGATGATGCGGTTTCGATGAATGGTTTTGTGGTAGGGGGCTCCTTGCCTTTGTTTCAGAATCGTAAAAAGGTAAAGATAGCCAAGGCACAGGCTATCAGCGCACAATTGATGCAAGAAAATGCTAAAGATCAGGTTGAAGCTTCTCTGATGTCTCTCTTCAATGAGATGCAGCAGTTGAAGGATGCCATGAATGCGTATGATGTCCCTTTGATGTACCGTTCGCTGGATTTATTGAAGCAGGCATTGACCAAAGGACAAATTTCATTGATTGAATATTTTGTGGAAACGGAAAGTATTTATAAGAATCTTCAGGCGTATATGCAGATTGAGAATCAATACCAGAAGGTGATGGCGAATATCTATAAGAACAACCTGTAGGATGTTAATATCCGCTGAGATATAGTAGTGTAGGGGGGATGTTATAGTTGACATCGCCCCTAAAACTTATCTTGTCGGTTCAGTAAGTAAAATATAAAAAATGAATAGGAAATGAATTTAGAAGAGGTATTGAACTTCCGCCGGTCTGTGCGGAGGTATGATAAAAATAAACCGATAGACCCGGAAAAGGTGAAACATTGTCTTGAACTGGCTACGCTGGCTCCCAATAGTTCCAATATGCAATTGTGGGAATTTTATCAAATAACGAATCCCGGACTGATGGCGAAAGTTTCAGAAGCTTGTTTAGGGCAGTCGGCTGCTTCTACGGCTTCGGAAATTGTTGTTTTTGTTACTCGTCAGGATTTGTATAAAAAGCGTGCTAAATTTGTGCTTGACTTTGAAGAAGGAAATATCAGGCGCAATAGTCCGAAAGAGCGTCAGGAAAAACGTATTAGGGACAGGAAGCTGTATTATGGTAAACTGATGCCTTTCATTTATGCAAGGTTCTTCGGGCTTCTAGGGCTTTTCAGGGTGATATTGGCGAGAACCATCAGCCTGTTCCGCCCTATGATGCTGGAAGTTTCGGAATGCGATATGCGTGTGACGGTAAATAAATCCTGTGCCCTTGCTGCCCAAACCTTTATGATTGCCATGGCAAACGAAGGCTATGACACTTGTCCGCTGGAAGGTTTTGACAGCAGGCGGATGAAGAAACTATTGAAGCTGCCCCATGGGGCAGGCATCAATATGGTTATACCTTGCGGCATACGGGATGGGAACAAAGGCATTTGGGGAGAACGGGGCAGGGTTCCTTTCGATGAAATCTATCATAGGATATAAGAGAACAGGGTATTCCTAGCGGGTGATGAAGGTGTATTCCCTTAGATATTCCATCAGCATGCCGAATCGCTCTTCCTGAGTGTGCTTGGAAGAAGACGTCTTGAAACCGTATGTGGGGTCTGCGTGTTCCAGTTCCTTTTCACCCTTTCTGTATACTTCTTTGACAAAATGGCGTGTCGGATTGAATTTGACACTGTCGAAGTGCTTTGGCCGGAAATTATAAGAATGCCGGTTATGCCCTTTTTTTGATTCTCGATAAAATCCGGAAACGGTTGTTGTTCGGACGGCATAAAAAAATGTGCCTGAAGAATTGGGCTGCCTTTTATGACAGAGTGACTTCCGGCACATTTTTTCTTGTTTATTTCTATTTATTTCTTTTTTTTCTTGGCTTCTTTCGCCCATTCTTTCGCTCCCTGCTCTTTCAGTTTCGCGGTGAAAGCCTTTGCTTTTTCCATGCTTGCGTTTTCGTCTTCGGGTGAAGCGTATGCATGTTTGTAACCTTTGGTCACGTTCCATTCACCTCGTGTGAAGTCCGGGAAGGCTACTGCCGCACAGCCGTTATCCATAGAGATAGCTCCCAGTTCAGCCAAACAGCACCATTCGGCCAGGTCATATACATCCATGTCCAAAGGCAGTCCGTTTTGCAGGCAATATACCAGACGGCTATCCATGATGAAGTCCATACCGCCATGGCCGCCGACTTCTTTTGCCATTTCACCATATTTCTTTAAAATAGGATGCTGGTATTTCTCAACAAGTGCTTCCATTTCTGCCTGGGGTAAGAATCCGTGAGAGTTCAAATCGTCTACTTTGGGTTGCACACCCGATGCGGTCAGTTGTGCTGCATCCAAAGCATATCCTTCAACGGGATATTTATTGGCAAACCCTTTGCTTCCTGTCAGTTGGTACAGGCGGTTGTAAGGTTGGGGAGTCATTACATTATGTTGGATTTCAATAACTTTTCCATTTGCTGTGCGAAGCAGGGTGGTGGTATGGTCTCCGTTACGGAATTCTTTACATTCTTCGCCGGTTCTCTTCTCCACTAAATCTTTACCAACAACAGATTTGGTGTCCATAGCTACTAAAGTGGTTATACGGTCACCACGATGGATATCCAATGCTTGTGCTACAGGACCCAGGCCGTGAGTGGCATATACATCACCCCGGTGTTTCATGTTATAATCCAAACGCCATCCCAGTTTGTCTTCTTTGCCGTTTTTCCAATAATGATCCCAGAACGGGCTTAAATTGTGAATGTAGGCTCCTTGGGCACGGATTACTTCGCCAAATACACCTTGTTGTGCCATATTCAGTGTATTCATTTCAAACCAGTCATAGCAACAGTTCTCAAGAATCATGCAATGCTTGCGGGTTTTTTCACTCAGGTTGATTAAGTCCCAGCATTCTTGCAGGTTCATGGCCGAGGGAACTTCAATAGCTACATTTTTACCGTTTTCCAATGCGCATTTTGCTACCGGGAAATGATGCAACCAGTCTGCGGCGATATAAACTAAATCTATGTCTGTACGTTTACATAATTCTTCATATCCCTTTTCTCCGGAATAAATGGCAGCTTTCGGCATAGATGCTTTCTTTAGGATATCCTGACATTTTTCTGCACGGGATGCTTCATAATCACAAAGGGCCACAATTTGTGTACCGGGAATATAAGTGAAGCGCTCTACGGCTCCGGGGCCTCGCATTCCCAATCCGACAAATCCTACGCGGACTACCTCCATTTTAGGGGTGGTTAAGCCTAATACGCTTTTCTGGCCGGCCGGACGTTCAGGAGTATCAATCACAATGGTTCCTTTGTCCCATGTCCAGGAATCTCCTGAACTTACGGTTTGTGCTGTCGTGGTTTGTGGTAAGCACATGCATAGGGTTGTACCCATACATAAGCTTATCATCAATGATTTAAAGGTTCTCATACTTCTGTCTCTTATACACATCTCCGAGCCCACGAGACCGAGGCTGATCTCGT
>ENA-OXUB01000818-OXUB01000818.1-human-gut-metagenome-genome-assembly--contig:-NODE-818-length-14848-cov-76.088150_pt1 | contig 14848 bp, 16 predicted proteins | sample MGYA00249345_ERZ652652 | MGnify/ENA primary metagenome ERZ652652 (study PRJEB26925, sample SAMN05826496) | human gut metagenome | biome: ENVO:2100002; feature: ENVO:00000062; material: ENVO:00002003... | reverse complement strand
TCGCCAACCTGCAGAAGGTCGGCCTGATTCTCGAGCGTTCCCACCACGAGGTGGCCGGCGCTGGTCAGCAGGAGATCAACTACCGCTTCAACACCCTGCAGCACGCAGGCGATGACCTGATGAAGTACAAGTACGTCGTCCACGAGACCGCCGCTCTGGCCGGCAAGGCTGCGACCTTCATGCCGAAGCCGATCGCCGGAGACAACGGCACTGGTATGCACTGCCACCAGTCCCTGTGGAAGGACGGCAAGCCGCTGTTCTACGACGAGAAGGGCTACGCTGGCCTGTCCGATCTGGCTCGCTGGTACATCGGCGGTCTGATCAAGCACTCCTCCTCCGTGCTGGCCTTCACCAACCCGTCCCTGAACTCCTACCACCGTCTGGTTCCGGGCTTCGAGGCTCCGGTCAACCTGGTGTACTCCGCTCGTAACCGTTCTGCCGCCATCCGTATTCCGCTGGCCGGCACCTCCCCGGCTGCCAAGCGCATCGAGTTCCGCGCTCCGGATCCGTCCTGCAACCCGTTCCTGGCCTTCTCCGCTCAGCTGATGGCTGGCCTGGACGGCATCCTGAACCACATCGAGCCTCCGGAGCCGGTCGACAAGGACCTCTACGAGCTGCCGCCGGAAGAGCACGCTGGCATCAAGCAGGTGCCGAGCTCCCTGTCTGAGGCTATGGACGCCCTGGAAGAGGACCACGACTTCCTCACCGCCGGCGACGTGTTCACCGACGACCTGATCGAGACCTGGATTGGCCTCAAGCGCGACGAGATCGACCAGGCTCGCCTGTCTCCGACCCCGCTCGAGTACGAGCTCTACTTCCACATCTGAGTTTGAGAGCTTAGCAACGTTGGAGTTCCGCCATTGCTCTTCTCTTGTGGGAGTCTAATGGGAGTCATTCAGCGTAACTAGAAAGAACCTCGTGAAATTCGTTTCACGAGGTTCTTTAGGCTGGACATAAAGCCCACGGCCGCACATTCATCGATGACCAGGAAGCCCTCGCGGTCAGCCATCCTGAGGTTCTCTTCGCTATACGGGTAGTGCGAGGTACGGAAGGAGTTCGCGTTGACCCATTTCATGAGTTCGTAGTCGCGCTTGATGACGGCCGGATTCTCGCCGCGACCGTTGATAATGCTGTCTTCGTGACGACCGAAACCCTTGAGATTATCTTTCGGCCAGAACAACAGAAAATGGTTCTGATTCGTGGTAAAAAGAATAGCCAGCATTTATTTATGAATGAGATCCCAAGCGCCGGAGGCCCCCGGCATTCTTTTCGTCGAAGGGGACAATTCAGAACACAACTGCCGACACAATCGTCAGGGAGGCCAGCGAGAACAGCGTGCTTACGAGCACGAAGCCGACCGCATACTCGGGCATGTTGTTCTTGCGACCGGTGAACATGGCAATGGTGGTCATGGTCGGCAGTCCGGCGATGACCGTAATCATCAGCACCATGTCATGGGTGATCGGCAGTTGCGGCAATGCGCCGGTCAGCGCGGTCAGTAGCGCGTAGAAGGCGAGCGGGAATGCGATCATCTTGGCGACTAGGCCAACATAGAGTTCGTAGCGTTTGAGGACGCCCCACCACTTGGTCAGTGCGAACAGGCCGCCCAAGTAGATTAGCGACATCGGCGTGGCCATATTGCCGATGGTGTGCAGCGGCTTCAGGATGATGTCCGGCACCTTGACGCCGAGCAGAATCAGAATCAGGGCGAGCATCACACCGATGAAGGCGGGATTGACGAATCGTTTAAGCAGGCCGAGGACGCGGGTGTCTAGCGAGGGGCGGGCGGCCACCGGAGAACCACCGTTTGCGGCATTGCTCGCCGAACCAGCATTGCCCACCGAACCGGCGCCGTTCACCGAACCGTTCGCGACCGCACCTCGCGCGCCAATCGCGTTGCCGCCAGTCGTTTCGGCGACCGGCTCGCACAGCCATACGCCGTACGTCCAGAGCAGCGTCTGGTCGACGATCGACATCAGCGCCACGTAAATCGCGCCGTTCTGCGGCCAAAGTGCCATAATCAACGGAATGCCGATGAATCCGGCGTTGCCGAAAACCAGCGCCGCCTAGAACACGTGGCTGCGCGAACCTTTGAGCCGCAACAGTTCGGCGACCAGCCAGAACACCAGGATGAGCAGCGCGTACATCACGGCGGTCAGCAGCATCACGCCCCAGTTAGCGGCAAGCTGCGCGCGGTCCGCACCATCGACGGCGTTCGAAAACACAAGCACGGGGATGAGAACGTTGAGCAGCAACGAGCACATGCCGTCCAACGCCGTCTGACCGTAGAATCGAAGCCTCACACATCCATACCCGACCATCAGCATGATCAGAAATCCGACCAACTGGCCAATCATGACGCCGAACTGCCCCATGCACACTCCTCTCGCTCGCGTTCCCGTGCTTTTCTGTCACTGGTTCATATAGGCAGCCATCTGGACAGGCTCGGCGGCACACGCATCAGTATGTTCGATACCACCACATGCCAATCCACTTCTCGTTCAACCGTTCCCCGTGCTAATGCGCCGCCGGCCACCCCGTGTTGCCGGTGCTGCGCGAGCACCATTACACGTATTGCATTCCGGTGATCAGCGGGCGCAACGTGTGGGTCGGCGCGAACGTGTCGATTCTGCCGGGAGTGACCATCGGCGACAATTGCGTGATTGGCGCCGGTTCGGTCGTGACACATTCCATCCCCGCCAACTCCGTCACCTACGGCGCGCCCTGCGAGGTCGTGCGTGAAATCGGCGACAAGGACCGCGAGTATTTCTACAAAAATCGCAAGCTCGACGTGTGGGAGTGAGCTTTCGCGCTACTGCTCTTTGAGCTTAAAACGCTCACTGAATTGGCGGTCGCGCCAGTAGTAGACGTCGTCGCGTTCGTTGATTTCGCGAATTACCTTGCACGGGCTGCCATAGGCGACCGTGTTGGCGGGGATGTCCTTGGTGACCAGCGAGTTGGCGCCAATGACCGCGTTGTCCCCGATGGTGACCCCGGGCAGCACGGTGACATTCGCACCGATCCAGACGTTCTCGCCGATGTGGACTGGCAACGAATACTGGGCACCCTGATAGCGCAGGTCCGGACGCACGGGATGGCCGGTGGCTACAAGCGTGACGTTGGGGCCGATCATGGTGTGGGATCCGATGAAGATCTCACCATCGTCCACCAGCGTCAGGTTGAAGTTGGCGTAGCAACGCTCACCCCAATAGGTATTGCAGCCCCAGTTCGCATACACCGGGCATTCGAGGTACAGACCCTCCCCCGCCGCGCCGAAGAACGCCTGCATGAGTTCGGTACGGCGCTTCGGGTTGGTCAGCGGCGTGGCGTTGAGTTCGAGCTGGAGATCACGCTGGGCGGCCTGCAGATCAAAAAAGCCGTCCACATCATCCGGCAGGTAGACCTCGCCAGAGAACATAAGCGCCATTTTCTCGCGCGTCGCATCATCGATAATCGGCTTGGCGATCGGCTTGTCTTCGGTCATCATTGGCTCCTGTTCGGCGTTTTGGCGATTGCGTCGGTCGAACTATTCTGTCACAGACTCGTTTTCGACACCCAGCATCGAGCGCAGCCAGTCAAGGATTCAGATGTGCGATTGGCACCGTGCGGGCCTCACACTTTTCTTATTGAGAACGATTCGCCGTGCAGTCAAGCCCTCCATCCACCCAAAAAGGACTCGCTTTTGGCCGCGTCATCGCGGTAGGCCTTGCCGAACTCGTCAATGAGCCCATGGAATTCCTGCAAATCCTTGACGCTGAGGCTCGCATCCAGCACCACGGGCGAATAGGCCTTGTGGAATGCCAGATAGCCGGCTGGCACATCAAATCCGAGGAAGGCGAATAGTCGGCGAGCATAAGTATCGGCCACGAATGTGCGGCGCGAAAACACATATAGCATCAGGTCGTCGGCCGTTTCGCCCCCGATACCGAATAATCCGAGCAATTCGGTCCGCAATTCGGCGTCGGGAATATCTGCCGCGCCCTCAGGTGAGGCTCCGCAACGCTCCACATACCATCGGCTCAGTGACTGTACCGTCTTGGATTTGTTGACATAAAAGCCGGACGGGCGAATAAGTTCCTGTAGATGCGCTGGCCCCATAATCGCCAGCTTATGGGGTTCGAGCACACCCTCCGCGTTCAACGCCGCAAGCGAACGATTCACATTGCCCCACGCCGTATTCTGCGTCAGCACCGCGCCCACCATAATCTCGAATGTGGTTTCAGCCGGCCACCATCCGGTCGGGCCAAGGGCGGCAGCCATGGTGCGGTACAGCGATTCGATATACGCGGGAGAAGGAACGCTCGGCACCCGCTTTGCACTTCGATTATTCATAGTTGCCATCTACCATTCACCGCAATTCATGCAGGATTCGCCGCATGAACGGGATAGTGACTAGGAATGTCAGCACGTCGGACACCGATTGCGCCATTTCCACGCCGAGCACGCCGAACATCATCGGCAGAATCAATACGATCGGTGCCAAAAACAGACCTTGTCGGCACAGGGCCAGAAATGAGGCGATGCCGGTGCGACCCATGGTCTGGGTCATCATATTGCCCATCATGTTGAAGCCATTGAGAATCACCGTGCAGCATTGAATATGCAGCGCTGCCACGCCCACCGCCACCACGGCCGGGTCGGAACGGAAGATCTCGACCAGTTGCGGCGCGAAAATCCACAGCAGCGCTGCCAACGCCACGAGCACGCAGGTGGCGAGCCGCACGCAGAACCAGTACCCTTCTTTGACGCGCGCGAACAGGCCGGCACCGTAGTTGTAGCCGCACACCGGCTGAAAGCCTTGGCCGAGACCCACGATCACCGAATTGGCGCCCAACATGATGCGCATCACGATGGCCATGCCGGCGATGGCCGCGTCGCCGAACGGGTTGGCGGCGATGTTCACGCAGGTCACGGAAATCGAGCCGGCGCCTTGGCGGATCAGCGAAGGCAAGCCGCCGCCAGCCACTTCGCGCATGAGCAGCACATCCGGCCTGCAATTGCGCAGGGACAGTTTCATCACGCCGAATTTGCGGCTCATCGTGGTCAGAATCGTAAAGCTCACCGTCTGGCAGATGGCGGTGGCGAGGCCGGCACCGAAAATCCCCAGACCGGCCACGAAAATGAACAATGGCGCAAGCAGGAAATTCAGCAATGCGCCGGAAACCAGCCCGATCATGCCGAACGCCGATTGCCCTTGGTATCGCAGCAGTCCGTTGAGCGCGAACGAACCGCACACGCAGGGTGCGGCGACCAGCAACGGCGTCAGATATTGCACGGCGTATGGGGCGATCGTCGAGGTCGAGCCCAGCATGACGACAAGTGGCCGCAGGGTCAGCAGCCCGATTGCGGCAATCACCAAACCGGAGATCACCGCGCCCGCAAAGCCCACGGCCAGTAGTCGGGAGGCGCGATCATTGTTCTGCTTGCCGAGTTCGCGACTCATCGAGTTGCCCGCGCCGTTGCCGAAGAAGAAGCCGAGCGCCTGCATCACGGTCATGATGGAGAACGCGATGCCGATGGCACCGGACTGCGCGGTGCCGAGCTGACCAATAAAGAACGTGTCCGTGAGATTGTAGGCGGTGGTCACCAAGTTGGAGATGACGGCCGGCAAGCACAGTTTGAGAATCAGCGGCTTGACCGGCTGCCCGGTCATCTGCCGATATTTCGCGTCCGCGCTTGCGCGTCTAATGCCATGAATCTGCACCATGGGCGGCTATCCTACTCGCGCAGGGTCCTATGCAAAGGCGCGTGACCGCCATACGAGTCAGCGCAGATACCGCCCGGTGATGCTATCCGGATTGGCCGCGACCTGTTCCGGCGTTCCGGTGGCGACGATGTGTCCGCCGCTTTCGCCGCCGCCCGGACCCATGTCGATGATCCAGTCCGCATTGGCGATCACGTCAAGGTCATGTTCGATGACCACGACTGTTGCGCCGCTCGCCACAAGCCGGTCGAACACGCCCAGCAGCACACGCACGTCGAGCGGATGGAGGCCGATGGTCGGCTCGTCGAACACGAATACCGCGTTCAACTGGGCCTTGCCCATTTCGCTGGCGAGTTTCAGCCGCTGGGCTTCGCCGCCCGAAAGCGCCGGGGTCGGTTCGCCGAGCGTCAGGTAGCCGAGACCCAGATCGTGCAGGATGGTCAGACGTGCGTGAACCTTCTTGAGGTCGCTGGTCACGGCCAGAGCCTGGTCCACACTCATTGCCATGAGTTGGGGCAAACTCAACGAAAGGCGAGATTCTCCCTTAACCGCACGCCGAATCGCATCAGCTTCGGGCGCGTACCGGGAGCCGCAGCAATCCGGGCATTCGATGGTCACATCCGGCAGGAACTGCACGTCGAGCGAGATCGAACCGGTGCCGTCGCACGTAGGGCAACGCAGTCGGCCGGTATTGTATGAGAAATCGCCGGCCTTCCAGCCGCCCGTCTTAGCCGCCTCACATCGGGCAAAGGCGCGCCGCAATTCGTCGTGAATATCGGCATAAGTGGCCACGGTAGAACGCACGTTCGCGCCGATCGGCGTGGCATCGATGAGATTCGCACGACGGATGCCCTCGGTCTCAAGCTCGCGCACGTGTTCCGGCAACAGCTCCCCCGCCGCCTGCGCTTTGAGTGCGGGAATCAGCGATTCGAGTACCATCGTGGTTTTGCCGGAGCCGGAGACGCCGGTCACCGCCACGAGCCGGCCGCGCGGGATATCAACGTCCAACGGTTTGACCGTATGCAGCTGACTGGTTGTCATGCGGATGTGGCCAAGGCTGAACACTTGCGATTCGGCCACACGCTCACGTATACGCGCACTCACCTGGTCGGATAGGAACGGCGCAATGCGACTACTGGGGTTCGCCGCCACCTCGCCGACCGTGCCTTGCGCGATCACATGCCCGCCTTCGGCACCGGCAACCGGCCCCATTTCGATAAGATGGTCACACGCTTTGAGTACACGCACATCATGGTCCACGACCACCACGGAATTGCCGTCCGCCACCAAGTCGTGCATCACGCCGAGCAGCCCGTCCACGTTCGAGGGATGAAGACCGATGGATGGCTCGTCGAGCACATACAGCACGCCGATGGTGCGGTTGCGCACGGCCCGGGCGAGCTGCACACGCTGGCGTTCGCCGGTCGAAAGCGTGGCGCCGGCGCGGTCAAGCGCCAGATAGCCGAGGCCCAGATCGAGCAGCCGTCGGGCCACATCCAAGAACGATTCGCAGATGTTGGCGGCCATCGGCCGCATGTCGGCGGGCAGGGATTCCGGCACTCCGCGCACCCAATCCGCCGCCGCGTCCAAGGTCATCGCGCCGGCTTCGGCCAAGTTCAGCCCGCGCACATGCGGGGCCCGGGCGGCGACGCTCAGTCGTGTGCCGCCGCAGTCGGCGCATGGGCCTTCCTTGAGGAACCGGACCACACGCTTCAGGCCCTTCTCGTCCTTGGCTTTGGCGAGCGCGTTCTCCACCGTGTACACGGCGTTGAAGTAGGTGAAGTCGAGTTCGGCGAAATCGTCGCCTTTCTTCGGCTTGTAAAGAATATGCTTTTTGACGGCCGGCCCGTTGAATACGATGTCGCGTTCTTCGGGTGTGAGTTCGTTGAACGGCACGTTGGTGCGCACGCCCATCGCGCCGCACACCTGTTTCATGAGGTCCCACATGAGCGAACCCCATGGCAGCACCGCGCCGTCGTCGATGCTTTTCGACTCGTCCGGGACCAGGGCCGCGCGGTTTACTTCGCGCACGATGCCGGTGCCGGAGCAGGTCGGGCAGGCGCCGGCCGAGTTGAAGGCGAGCAATTCGGCGCCGGGCGCGTGGAATTCCTTGCCGCAGCCAGCACAGGTGATGGGCAGGCCGGCCGCCACGTTCAGCGTCGGTTCATTGCGCGCCCCGCAATGCGGGCACACGTGCGAGGCGACGCGGGAAAACAGGAGTCGCAGGCTGTTGAGCAATTCGGTCATCGTGCCGAACGTCGAACGGATGCCGGGCACAGTGGGCCGCTGGTGCAGGGCCAGCGCGGCCGGCACATGCAGCACTTCGTCCACCTGGGCGCGGCTGGCTTGAGTCAGTCGACGGCGCGTGTACGTGGACAGCGCTTCCAAGTAGCGCCGCGAACCTTCCGCATACAGCACGCCGAGCGCCAGAGAGCTTTTGCCCGAACCGGAGACGCCGGCCACGCCCACCAGTTCGCCCAGCGGAATGTCGATGTCGATGTTCTTGAGGTTATGCACGCGCGCACCGCGCACCTCAATCGCCTGCGGCCGTTGATCGTCGCTCATGCTCGGCACTGCTCCGCCGCCGCAAGGTCGGCTTTCAGGGCGGAAGACAGTTCATCGAGCAGCGGCAGCCATCGATCCGCACGCACCGAGCAAATGCGGCGGGTGGCGTCTTTGCTGATTTCGATGAATCCGGCTTGTTCCAGCAGTTTGATGTGATGGGACACGGCCGTGCGGGACAGTGCCGACGATTCGGCCAGCTCCCCCACCGTCTGCGGCCCATGGCACACCAATTGCACCAGCAACTGCTGCCGGTTCGGATCCTTCAGCGTCTCGAACAGCGGAACGCATTGGTTGAGGATTTCCAGGCTCCTGATCGGCTGGTCACATGCCTCGTGGCCTGCCGCCGCGCTATCTGACCTCTGTTCAAGTGTCACGCCGTCACCTCTTTCTCGACTTCGCCCTTGGCTGCCGCCGCCTGAGTTTCATGGTCTCCAGTATCATCACGGCCAACGACGGCGGCTGAACGCCGGACGAGAATCTTTCGTCTTGGGCACCGTCCGCCACCTGCAATCCGATTCCCCAGTTTCACTGATGGCCTTTGCGCCGGCGCGGTGTCAGCGCACCCATGCCATGCTGTTTCAGCGCGAATAGCAGCGCGCATGCCGCCGATGCGCGAATCCGGTTCCTTGCTGGTCGGGCTGGTCGGCGAGCGGCTGAATCTTGATTCGGCGTCGCGGCATCCGATCATCCTCCGGCGCTACGCGCTCTCAGCGGGGATTAAAGCAAAAAGGACCTCGTGAACTGGTTTTGATCAGGCCCCTCTATGCTGGACTGTCTGAATGACGACGAGCTGCACACCCTATACGGCTACCTGCAGCGCATCATCGACGCCTCCTCCGACGGCGTACCGGCTTCGACCGCCGAGGATGCCAAGAAGCGAGCGCTACTTATCGAGCACCCCAAGCGCAGGCACATGACGGCCGACCGCGCATAATTCGCGAACAGCCCACACAACTTTGCGGCCACGCAAACGACGGCCGCGCAATCGTTCAATCATTTAGTTACAAGGTCATCCAGCCGCACGATCATCCAGCTCCCCTTACAAGCACGTCCAATTCACCATTTACACGGCATTTTGCACCAAAACCCTACTTTAAAATGCGGCATTTTGCACCAAAGCCCCATTTTGAAATGCGGCATTTTGCACATACAAGGCAGAAAATGCTACCCTCATAAGGGATTCGGAAAGGAGCTGCCATGCTTGAGCGCAAAATCTCGGACGATCTGCTGGAATGGAAGCGGAGCGGTACCGGCAAAGCACTGCTGCTGACCGGCGCTCGCCAGATCGGCAAGAGCTACGCGGTACGCGAGTTCGCCAAGCACGAATACGCCCATTACCTTGAAATCAACCTGTACGAGAACAAGCAGGCGGCCCGAGCGCTCGCATCGGCGAACGACGTGCAGGAGTTCATCAGCCGCCTTACCTTGTTCTCACCTTCAACGCTCATTCCCGGTGATACGTTGATTTTCATCGACGAGGTGCAAGAGGCACCGGATGTGATGACCATGGTCAAGTTTCTGGTGGCCGATGGCCGTTTCGATTATGTGTTCTCCGGTTCCATGCTCGGCACTGAGTTCAAGGGCGTACGCTCCTACCCCGTTGGCTCGGTCATCGAAAAAACCATGCGTCCCATGGATTTTGAGGAATTCTGTTGGGCCATCGGCGTACAGAAGTCGACACTTGAAAACATCCGAGAATCCTGCCGGTCGGTCACGCCAATCGACCGGTACATTCACGATGCAATGATGACGAACTTCCGCACCTATCTGGTAGTCGGCGGCATGCCGGAAGTCGTGCAACGTTTTCTGGACACCAAGGGTGATTTGGCGGCTGTGCGCGCGGTGCAGAACGAGTTGAACCGGCAATATCGCCACGATATTTCGCAGTACGCAGGCAATCGCGCATTGCAGGTGCAGGAGATCTTCGACCAGCTCCCCACTCAGCTGATTGACGGTAACGGCAGATTCGCCGTCTCCTCCATCAGCCCCGGTGCTCGGTACGACCGCAATCAGAAGGATTTTCTTTGGCTTGTCGATGCGGGTGTGGCATTGAAAACCAACTGCGTCACCGAGCCGAAAACACCATTGAAACGCACGGCGCAATCACCGAAGTTCAAACTGTACCAGTCTGATACCGGTATGCTCATGGCACGATACCCGCAACCGACCGCGCAAGCCGCATACCTTGATGATTCCTCACCGAATCTGGGTGCCATCTACGAGAACGTGATTGCTCAGGAGCTGACGGCGCAAGGCATTCCGCTGTATTACTACATGGCAAAGAAACATGGTGAAGTCGATTTCATCGCTGACACGAACGCCGATTCTGTGATGCCGTTCGAGGTCAAGTCGGGGCGCAGCTACCGCACGCACGCCGCCATCGACGCCGTATTGGCCAATGCCGAATATCGCATCTCGCAGGGCGTGGTGCTGTCCCGCTCCAATATTGCGCAGGACGGCGGAACAACCTATCTTCCGCTGTATGCCACGTACTGCTTGCGAGATGTCTGCAATCTGGCCTCACCCTCGACCGTCAGCACCATCGGCGACTTTTCGCTGACGGTGCACCCCGTGTAGGCTTCGCATCGGTGCGCGCTTTACCACTGCGCGCACAGGGCGTTGAAGGCGTCATCGAGGCTCGCGCCAAGCCGGCGGGCCTCGTCGGCATAGGTCTTGGCCGCGCGCACCAGCGGTTCGGGAATCGGCTTGACCCGTTTTACACGCGCCGCGCGGCCGGCACCGGTGTCGATGATGCCGCAGTCGGCGAGTTCGGTGTACGCCTTGGCCACGGTTCCCGACGCGATGCGCAGTGTCCACCGGTTCGCCGGAATCGGCCTACCAGACCGGCACCCCGGCCACTACCCCATCGAGCAGCTGCTTATTCCGATCGAGGGCACGGCTTATACATCGGCGCGACCTGACTCAAGCCGTTCGCCACGTGCGGCGCTTTCGGCATCACCGACGAGGCCCTCGCCCAGTCCGCTGCACAGTACAAGGCACTGCTCGCCGAGTAACAGGTGACCGGTTTGCGTCACCACAATCGTTCAGCGTAAACCGCGTCAGACACATCACAACGTCCGTATGTATGCGGCCCTACAAAGGGGACGCATACATACGGACATTAAATACCACTGCGGTAAACCCCGTCACACCACGCGATTAGAACCGGATCAACGCCTTAATAACTTTGCGCTGGTCCATGGCCTCATAAGCGTCCTGAATATGGTCGAGGTCATATTCGGCGGTGAACACGCGGCCAGGGTTAATCTCGCCTTTAAGCACCGCATCCAGCAGACCACCGTCAATATCGTAGTGGCGCACGGGAGCCGGGCCGCCCTTGATGCCGATGTTGCCGTAGAACGTGCCTTCGGCGCTGATCTCCACGTCGTGCGGCAGACCCACACGACCAATCACGCCACCGCGGCGAATCAGGCCAATCGCCGTGTCGAAGGACTGCTTGGAGCCCACGCATTCGAGCACCGCGTCCGCACCATAGCCACCGGTCATCTCCAGCACCTTGTCAATAGCCTCTTGGCCACGCTCGGGCACGATATCAGTCGCACCGAATTCGCGGGCGAGCGCCGCGCGATCCTCGTGACGGCTCATGGCAATAACGCGCGTGGCACCGCGCATCTTGGCGGCAATCACACCGCACAGGCCGACTGCACCATCGCCCATGACCACGGCTGTGTCACCGGGCTTGACCTCGGCAGAAACCGCCGCGTGATAACCGGTGGACATCACATCGGAAACGGTCAGCAGCGATGCGAGCTGTTCATCGGAATAATCTTCCGGTGAACCGGGCACCTTGACCACGGTGCCGTCCGCCTCGGGCACACGCAGGTATTCGGCCTGACAAGCGGAGAAGTAGCCCCCGTGCGGGCACACGGATTCGAAGCCGGCCTTGCACACCGGGCACTTGCCGCAGCTGTACGGGAATGGCACAACCACGAAATCACCTGGCTTAACGGATTCGACCGCCGCGCCAGCCTCTTCGACCACACCGATGGACTCGTGACCCACCTGGCTGTGCGCGGCCTGTCCGCTCAGCCCACGGAAGAACCACAAATCAGAGCCACACACGCACGTGCGCACCACGCGGATCACGATGTCATCATCCTGTTCAAGCATCGCCTTCGGCACTTCTTCCACGGCCATCTTGCCAGGCTCAACGAAAATCGCAGCTTTCATCATTTCGGTCATGTCAATCACTCCTTTGTTGGGAATATCTGTCTATTGTCGTTTATTGTTTGACGTCGGTTTGCAGGCGCTTCACCTGTTCGATGATGTTCCGGTTTTCTTCGATGAGCTGCTGCGCCTCCTCGTCGCGCCCCTCAGCCTTAGCCCGCCAGTACAGTGTCTTGAACGATACGTACGCCTGCTGCATTCGAATGGATTCGGCTTTGGCAGCGAGACGCAGGGCCTGCGCGTCGAGCAGTTCCATCTGGCGGCGTGCACCTTCTCGCCCGCCCTGCGAGTTGGCGAGGTACGTGCGCATCGATTCGAGCGGCATGCCCGTGGCTGCGAGACAGGATACTGTGGTCAGCCGTTCGAGATCGGCGTCCGAATAGGCGCGATGCCCCGAACTCGGGTCGCGAGTGATGGGAGCGATAATGCCGATCTGCTCGTAGTAACGCAGCGTGGACTCCGGAAGCCCGGAAATCACCGACGCCTCGCGAATCGTATGCCATGCGGTCGTTGTGCTCATATCGACAACTCTAAAAACCTCAAGTACTTGAAGTAAAACGGCGACACGCCCATGGATGTCTTCTGCACGAGTAGGCTGGGATTCGGCGATGGGACCCGCCTGAACTTGTTTCGAACCGCACACTGCTGATAGTTCCTACACACGATTTGACATTGCATGGAATCGTTGTGTCTTCAGCGGGATTCAGCGGTTTCAGGAAAGGCTATTATGGGCTCGCAATCCCCATCCGCAGGTGCCCGGCCGGGCACGCGCACGGCCACTCCCCCGGCGCACAAACTCCCCGATATCCATCTTGATATTGTGTTGGTCGTCTTCTGCGGCGGTGCCATCGGCACCGCGATTCGCTATGCGTTCGCGCAGATTCCCGCAGCCGGCAGCTTCCATACCGGCACGTTTGTGGCCAACATGCTGGCCTGCTTCTGCTATGCGGGTCTGACCGCCTATTTGGCCGGCTCTTCCCGGTTCGACACGCGTGCCAAGGAGCTCACCAGCCGTGGGCTCGGCATGGGCGTATGCGGCGGTTTGTCTACGATGTCGACGTTGGCATTGGAAGGCTTCACCGCGATTCGCGACGGTCAGGTGGCGGCCGGCATTGCCTATCTACTGGTGATGTTCGCGCTGGGTCTGGTTTGTGCGTCTGCCGGCGTGTGGGCAGGAACGCATCTGGCCGGCTCCTCGAACGTATCCGCCGAAGCGTCCGCTGATACGAATGCCGCTACGACCAGCAAGGGAGGTAAGGCGTGATGACCGTATTCCTACCAATCTTGGTCTGCCTGTGCGGCGGCGTAGGCGCCTCCTGCCGCTATCTGCTTGACGTGACCATCAAAACGTACTGGCAGCGCGCATTCCCACTTTCCACGTTCACCATCAATCTCATCGCCGGATTCCTAGCCGGTTTGGTCGCGGCGCTGGCACTCGGCGGGACACTTGATGAACCATGGCGGCTAGTGCTGGCCACCGGTTTCCTCGGCGGCTTCTCCACGTTCTCGACCGCAATCAACGAAATGGTGACGCTCTTCCGCAAACACCGCTACCCCACCGCAGCGGCCTATCTGGTGCTGTCGCTGGGTGTGCCGGTCGTTGCTGCGGCCTGCGGTTTTCTCGTCTGACCGCCACGCCGATTCCCGACGCGGTCAGCGGTATCATTGCGAGGTCGAACGTCACAGGTACATCCGGGAGGTATATGGGCATGGCGAACAATGGAGCGGATGTGAAGCCGAATCAAGGTGTGGGCGCCACAAATACCTCGACCACAACGAATACTGCGGAAAATACCGTGGGCACGGCAACCCCGAAGCAAAATGGACTCGCCGTGCTGGGCAAGTATGTGGGTGTTTCCGCCACGCAGACCATTGTGGAGTATGCGACGTTCGCCATTCTGCACTTGATCGGCGTACCCTCACAGATCGCCAACGGCATCGCCGTGGTGTGTTCGGCGACCTACAACTTCGTGATGAACCGCAACGTGACATTCAAATCGTCCAGCAACTTCACCCGTTCCGTGGCGCTGTTCGTGCTGCTGTGGATCTGGAACTTCACGTTCAGCACGCTGCTGATCGGCTGGATGCCGGGTGCGACCGGGCTGAGTCCATATGTGGTGAAGTTCATTGCGATGGCCTGCCAGTTCGGCTGGGGTTATCCGTTGTGCAAGTACGTGATTTTTAGGTGACACATTCCAATTGCTCACTGTCGTTCGCCTTCGCCTATTTGTATTTGGAGCGCTTATCAGAAGAACAGCATCGCAACACCTGCAGCGAAGCACATGAGCAGAATCGATGTCAGGAAGCTGGCGAGCATCGGCTTCTTGCCCTTGGAAGCGATGGCCTTGAAGTTCACGTTGATGCCGAGCGCGGCCATGGCCATGCCGAGCA
>ENA-OXUB01000817-OXUB01000817.1-human-gut-metagenome-genome-assembly--contig:-NODE-817-length-14856-cov-8.050470_pt1 | contig 14856 bp, 9 predicted proteins | sample MGYA00249345_ERZ652652 | MGnify/ENA primary metagenome ERZ652652 (study PRJEB26925, sample SAMN05826496) | human gut metagenome | biome: ENVO:2100002; feature: ENVO:00000062; material: ENVO:00002003... | reverse complement strand
TACACACTGCATATCGTCGGCAGCGTCAGATGTGTATAAGAGACAGACCATGAACAGTATAATCGTAGGAATGGGCGAAGCGCTATGGGATGTGCTGCCCGAAGGAAAGAAAATCGGGGGAGCCCCGGCTAATTTTGCTTATCATGTGTCTCAGTTTGGTTTCGACAGCCGCGTTGTCAGTGCGGTAGGAAATGACGAACTGGGTGACGAGATTCTGGAAATATTCCGGGAGAAACAGTTGAAGCACCAGCTCGAAAGGGTGAACTACCCGACCGGAACGGTACAGGTGACTCTCGATAACGGCGGAGTGCCGTGTTATGACATCAAAGAGGGAGTGGCATGGGATAATATTCCTTTCACAGACGACTTGAAACGGCTGGCTTTGAGTACACGTGCTGTCTGTTTCGGTTCGTTGGCACAGCGCGACGAGGTGAGCCGTGCCACTATCAACCGCTTCCTCGACACCATGCCCGACATGGAAGGACAGTTGAAAATATTCGATATCAACCTTCGTCAGAACTTCTACACCAAAGAGGTCTTGCGTGAATCTTTCCGGAAGTGCAATGTGCTGAAGATTAATGATGAGGAATTGATCATTATCAGCCGCATGTTCGGTTATCCCGGCATCGACCTGCAGGATAAATGTTGGATTCTGCTGGCCAAGTACAACCTGAAGATGCTGATCCTGACTTGCGGAACGAACGGAAGTTATGTATTCACTCCCGGTACGGTCTCTTTCCAGGAGACACCGAAAGTTCCGGTTGCCGATACTGTGGGGGCGGGTGATTCGTTTACAGCGGCTTTTTGTTCATCTGTTTTAAAAGGAAAGAGTATCCCTGAGGCACATCGGCTGGCGGTAGAGGTATCTGCTTACGTATGTACCCAAAGTGGAGCGATGCCCGTACTTCCGGAGGCTTTGAGGAATCGTTTGAATGACTAATGTGTTGGTTTATATAGGGTTATTGATTGGTTGATAGAAAGTTCCGTTGGGTTTAAAATCAGGAGAGTGTTTCATAACTCACCTTTTAAACCAACGGGACTTTGGTTTTAAACCAAGCAGGTGGGAGATTCCGGAGGGAAATTGTTATATTTGCCTCCGGAACCTTTTATGTAATAACCGACCATGAACCGTATACTTTTCTTACTCGGACTGATGCTGTCGGGACTGCTTGTCTCGTGCAGTCCGGATGCTCCCCGATATACCATCGGTGTGTCACAATGCAGTGACGACACCTGGCGTCACAAGATGAATGACGAGATACAGCGGGAAGCTTTGTTCTACGGAGGAGTCAAAGTAGAGACACGTACGGCGCATGACGACAGCCGGCGTCAGATAGAAGACATACGATACTTCATCCGGCAGAAGGTTGACCTGCTGATTGTAGCAGCCAATGAAGGAATGGCTCTCACTCCGGTTGTCGAGGAGGCTTTCGATAAAGGAATACCGGTGATTATGGTAGACCGCAGAATACTTTCCGATAAATATACCGCATACATCGGAGCCGACAATTATGAGTTGGGCAAAGCCGTCGGCAATTACATAGCCCATCGCCTGAAAGGGCGCGGAAAAGTAGTCGAACTGAGCGGACTTGTCGGTTCTACTCCCGCTATCGAGCGCCATCAGGGGTTTATGAGTGCCATCAGCCAATATCCGGACATGACCTTGCTTGCCAGCGAAGATGCAGGATGGCTGCAACAACCTGCCGAGGCAAAGATGGACTCCCTTTTGCAACGTTTTCCGGAGATCGATGCCGTATATGGAATGAATGACCGTATGGCTGCAGGGGCTTTTCGGGCTGCCGGTCGTCGAGGACGGGAGAAGGAGATGATTTTTGTGGGCATCGATGCCCTGCCGGGTAAGGGGAATGGAGTGGAACTGGTGCTCGACAGCGTACTGGATGCCACCTTTATCTATCCCACCGAAGGGGATAAAGTGGTGCAACTGGCAATGGATATTCTCGAAAAGAAACCTTTTGAACGGGAAACGAAGTTGAAGACGGCTGTAGTCGATGCGGTAAACGCGCATGTGATGGAGTTGCAGACAAACCATATCGGTGAGCTGGACGGAAAGATCGAGACACTGAACGACCGTGTGGGGATATATCTCTCGAGGGTGGCTACGCAACGGATAGTGTTGTACGGAGGCCTGATCATCCTGCTGCTGATTGTCGGGTTGTTGATAGTAGTATATAAATCGCTTCGTTCCAAGAATCGCCTGAACCGGGAGCTGTCACGGCAAAAGGAGCAGTTGGAAGAGCAAAGAGATCAGCTGATCGAACTTTCCCATCAGTTGGAAGAGGCTACCCATGCCAAACTGGTTTTCTTCACCAACATTTCACATGATTTCCGTACTCCTCTCACTTTGGTTGCCGATCCTGTGGAACAGCTACTGGCAGATCCGTCACTGGAAGGTGACCGGCGTAGAATGTTGTTGCTGGTGCAACGCAATGTGCAGATCCTATTGCGTTTGGTCAATCAAATACTTGATTTTCGCAGATACGAGACCGGAAAAATGGAGTTTACACCGGTTCCGCTCGACCTGTTGCAATGCTTTGTAGAGTGGAATGATTCGTTTCAGGCGGCTGCCCGGCGGAAACATATCCACTTCTCTTTCGACAGTATGCCCGATACGGATTATCACACACAGGCAGATGCGGAGAAGCTGGAACGCATTTACTTCAATTTGTTGGCAAATGCCTTTAAATTCACTCCGGAGAATGGAAAGGTCACTGTCCGTCTTGCGGCTCTGAAGAAGGACAGCGTGCCTTTCTTCCGTTTCACGGTGGCCAATACCGGCAGCCTGATTTCGGCTGAACACATTCGCAGCATTTTCGATCGGTTCTATAAAATCGACAGGCATCATACCGGTTCCGGCATCGGGTTGGCATTGGTGAAAGCATTTGTCGAGATACATGGCGGAAGTATTAGTGTGGAGAGTGACGAACGGTTGGGAACTGTCTTTACTGTCGATCTGCCGGTGCGGACTTGTGAAGAGGGAACCTATGTGGTGACTGCTCCGATGGAGGAGTCTGCTCCGGACCGGGTGGACAGCCTGCTCCGCGAGGATGAAGCGGAAAACCTGAATGATCCGTCCAAACCTTCTGTCCTTGTGATCGACGATAATGCCGACATCCGTGCTTATGTGCATACGTTGCTCAATTCGGAGTATTCGATTATTGAAGCTGCGGATGGTACCGAAGGAATCCGTAAAGCGATGAAGTACGTCCCCGATGTGATTATTTCGGATGTGATGATGCCGGGGATCGATGGCATAGAGTGTTGTCGGAGGCTGAAGGGAGAACTGCAAACCTGCCATATTCCCGTTATCCTGCTTACGGCCTGTTCGCTCGATGAGCAACGCATCCAGGGATATGCGGGAGGAGCCGATTCATACATCTCAAAAACCGTTCAGTTCGCAACTCTTGTTGACCCGTATCCGAAATCTGATTGAATCGAGGCAGCGTATGAAGCAGTTCTTTGGCGACCGGCAGACGCTGGCGAAAGAAGACATTTGCGATATGGATAAAGATTTTGTGGAGAGGTTCAAGTCGCTGATCGAGGTGAAGATGGGTGATTCGGAACTTAATGTGGAAGATCTGGGCAAGGAGATGGGGTTGAGCCGGGTTCAGCTTTATCGGAAGATCAAGTCGCTCACGAACTACGCTCCCAATGAGCTGCTCCGCATGGCACGTCTTAAAAAGGCGGCATCTCTGTTGGCTTCTTCGGATATGACGATAGCGGAGGTCGGATATGAAGTGGGATTCACATCTCCTTCGTACTTTGCGAAGTGTTACAAGGAGCAGTTCGGTGAAAGTCCGACGGAGTTCCTGAAGAGAAGCGGATTATAAAGGAACTCACTGTATAAAAGCAATACATCCATGAAAGATTATAAAGAAAATAAATCTAATTTGTCCGAAACTTTTTGTAATGAAGTATACAGTGTCGTGCGTGAGATTCCTGCCGGTAGTGTTACTACTTATGGCGATATTGCCGCTTTGCTCGGGATGCCGCAATATTCACGCATGGTGGGGCGTGCCTTGAGGCAGGTGCCTGCCGGTTTAAACCTCCCTTGTCATCGGGTAGTCAATGCTATAGGCCGATTAGTGCCCGGATGGGACGAGCAGCGGCGGCTGCTGGATGCCGAAGGTGTTTCTTGCCGTAAAAATGGATGTGTCGACCTCAGGCTTCACAGGTGGAGGGATGACAGTGTGCTGGCCGATTGATACTGACTCTCTTGTAGGGGTTTATGTACGTGTAATGCGCCTGCCGGAAATAATGCAATGAACCATTTGAACGTTCGGCTTGTTTACTTAATTGTCTGCATACGCATCTTTGGAAGATAGCTGTGTGCGGATGTGAAATTGACTTTCGGGATATAGTAAACTATCTGTTGACAGGAATCCTGTCTGTAATAATCGGGTAAAGAAATCATATTTGACCGGGGAACGGCGGAACCGTCGCTTCCCCGGCATCAACTTCCTTGCTATAAAGAAGTGCTTGTTTTCGTGTGTATAGGTCACCCGATCTGTTTTTTTAATAATCTAAACCCTATTATGTATGAGTAAAATAACGATTAAAGACTTGTATCTCATTTTTGGCAATGACAAACAGCATGCTTTACGCATGTTGAAGGAAGAAAAGAGCAAAAGTGAGATATTGAAGGCTACCGGATGTACGGTGGCCGTAAAAGATGCAAACCTATCTATCCGGGAAGGAGAAATATTTGTGATTATGGGACTTTCGGGAAGTGGAAAATCAACTTTGCTGCGTTGCATCAACCGATTGATAAAACCGACCTCAGGCGAAGTGATCATTAACGGGAGAGATATTTCTAACGTCACTGATAAAGAATTGCTCCGTATCCGAAGAAAAGAGCTGGCTATGGTGTTCCAGCATTTTGGGTTGTTGCCCCATCGCTCGGTGTTGCATAATATAGCTTTCGGACTGGAACTGCAAGGAGTAAAGAAACAGGAGCGGGAGCAGCGGGCAATGGAAAGCATGCAACTGGTAGGACTGAAGGGCTACGAGAACCAGATGGTCGGCGAACTGTCGGGAGGTATGCAGCAACGTGTCGGTTTGGCCCGTGCGTTGGCCAATGATCCTGAGGTGCTGCTGATGGATGAGGCTTTTTCCGCTCTCGATCCTTTGATTCGCATACAGATGCAGGATGAATTGCTGACTTTACAATCTAAGATGAAGAAGACCATTGTGTTTATTACCCACGATTTGAATGAAGCCATTAAATTGGGCGACCGGATTGCTATCATGAAAGATGGTGAGGTGGTACAGGTAGGCACTTCGGAAGAGATCCTGACAGAACCGGCCAATGCTTATGTAGAGCGCTTTGTGCAGAGTGTGGACCGTAGCAAGATTATTACCGCTGCATCAGTGATGGTAGATAAACCCCTTGTGGCCCGATTGAAGAAAGAGGGACCGGAGGTGTTGATTCGTAAAATGCTCGAGCGTAACCTGACTGTGTTGCCTGTGATCGATGCAAACAATGTGCTTGTGGGAGAGGTCCGGCTGAAAGATTTGCTCCGATTGCGTCAAGACCAGGTGAAGTCGATCGAGTCGGTTGTCCGGGAGGAAGTGCATTCGGTGTTGGGAGATACGATACTGGAAGATATTTTACCGTTGATGACAAAAACCAATTCGCCTATCTGGGTAGTGAACGAGACCCGCGAGTTTCAGGGAGTTGTTCCGTTGTCATCGCTTATTTATGAGGTAACCGGAAAGAACAAACAAGAAATCAATGAAATCATTCAAAATGCAATAGAATTATGATCAACATAGGACAATATATTGAGACGCTCATCAACTGGATGATGATACACTTCTCCACTTTTTTCGATGCACTCAACTTAGGCATCGGTAGTTTTATTAATGGATTCCAGCACATACTGTTCGGCATTCCTTTCTATCTGACCATTGCGGCAATGGTGCTGCTGGCATGGGCGAAGGCCGGACGCGGGGTTGCAGTTTTCACCCTTTTAGGCTTGTTGCTTATTTATGGTATGGGATTCTGGGAAGCCACTATGCAGACATTGGCACTGGTTCTGTCATCCACCTGCCTGGCCCTTATCGTAGGGGTTCCCATCGGAGTATGGACGGCAAACAGCAATCGTGCCGAGAAGGTGATACATCCCATTCTCGACCTGATGCAGACCATGCCAGCCTTCGTCTATCTGATTCCTGCTGTTTTGTTTTTCGGCCTGGGAGTGGTTCCGGGAGTATTTGCTACAATCATCTTTGCGATGCCTCCGGTGATTCGCCTTACAGGGCTTGGCATCCGTCAGGTGCCAAAGAATGTGGTAGAGGCTTCACGCTCGTTCGGAGCTACCCGATGGCAGTTGCTTTATAAAGTACAGTTGCCCCTTGCTTTGCCCACCATCCTGACCGGAGTGAACCAGACGATTATGATGTCTCTTTCCATGGTTGTCATTGCGGCTATGATTGCTGCCGGCGGTTTAGGAGAAATCGTTTTGAAAGGTATCACCCAGATGAAAATCGGGCTGGGCTTTGAAGGAGGTATAGCCGTTGTCATATTGGCAATTATTTTAGACCGGATTACTCAGGGAATGGTCCGTCGGAAGGACAAAAAATAGAAAGGAGAAAGAATAGGATATGCGAAAATATAGAATAATAGGAAGTTTGTTGTTACTGGCTGTGATGTGCGTAGCCTGTAACCCGGATAGCGGGAAAAAGAAGATAAGCATTGCCTATGCTAACTGGCTGGAAGGAATTGCCATGAGTCATCTGGCTAAAGTGGTGCTGGAAGAGAAGGGGTACGAAGTGGAGTTGCTGAATGCAGATGTAGCTCCCGTTTTTGCCTCGGTTTCCCGTAAGAAGGCAGATGTGTTTATGGATGCTTGGTTACCTGTGACAATGAAGGATTATATAGATCAATACGGTGATCAGATAGAGTTTATCGGAGAGGTATATGATAGCGCGAGGGTAGGGCTGGTGGTACCTCAATATGTCACTATCGATTCGATTGGGGAACTTGCCGCCCACAAAGGGCAGTTCTCTTCCGAGATTGTCGGGATCGATGCCGGAGCCGGTATTATGAAAACTACCGATAAGGCTATCGGGGATTATGGTCTCGATGGTTATAAATTACTCACCTCGAGCAGCTCTACTATGTTGGCTTCTTTACAGAAGGCTATGGAGAAGGAGGCGTGGATCGTCATCACCGGATGGACTCCGCATTGGATGTTCGACCGCTATCCATTGAAGTTCCTGCATGATCCGAAAGGTACTTATGGGAATGTGGAATCTATCTATGTCGTCGGATGGAAAGGATTTACGGAGAAAGATCCTTTTGCGGCAAAGTTTTTCAGCAATATTAAATTCACTACAGAAGAGATTAGTTCGTTGATGAAAGCACTTAAAGATGCACGCATGGACGAAGAAGATCTTGTCCGAAAATGGCGCGACGAACATCGGGAACTGGTAGAAAGCTGGATCCCTGAATCATAAGCAGTATATGTGTGTCCGGGAATCCAACTTCTGATTTCTGTCTATCGGGTAACGGCAGTGCGTTGGTAGGCAAGTCGTTCCGTACCGTTTTTCACATAAATAATGCCACAATAGGTGAAACCGTTCTTTAGGAGAATGTTTTGGAGTACTTTATTGTCACGGTGAGTGTCTACACGCAGGTTCGGACAGTGGGACGAACACCATTCCAGGCATAAGTCCATCAATCCCTTTACCCGTCCGCCGGATGCGATGCGATGGATCACCCCGTAAGGGGCATCGTTGAGCCAGGCGCCGTCTTTGATGACTTTGTAGTTGGGATCTTCTCCCCGGATGAAAGCAAAACAGCCTTCTAACTCTTGATTTTCGTTTACAAACACATAGCTGCTCCCGTTTTCGATATCTTGCCGGATATCATCAGGGGAGGGGTATCCGTTGATCCACTGGTTGGCATTGCCATTGGCAGCCATGAAGCGGCGGGCACGTTCGTAGAATGGCATCACTTGGCCGAGTTCTTCAAGCCGGGTGGGGCGTATGGTTATATTCATGATTATTCCGTTTTTTTGGGGGGCACCACAGATTACACAGATTAACACAGATTAATAATTTATCTTCGTCAATATATAGGATTAAGAGTTCTGTGTTAATCCGTGTAATCTGTGGTGAAACCTATTCATTTTTGTTCAAAAAGGGGGAAAGAACCTCTTTTAGTCCTTTCCCCCTTCGAAAGTTATTATCTGATCAAAGATTATTCAGCTGCACCCCAAGCCTGGTTAGCCAGACGCTTGTAGTTGTTGTAACGCCATTTTGCGTTGTCTTCAGCTGCCTGGAACAGTTCTTCTGCTTCTGCAGGATACTGTTTCATAACTGATGCATAACGAACCTCGCCTTTCAGGAAGCCTTTGAAGTCATCCCAATTCGGTTCTTTGCTATCCAGCGTGAACGGATTCTTGCCTTCTGCTTCCAGAGCCGGGTTGTAACGCCACAAGTGCCAGTAACCGCACTTAACAGCTTTTTCTTCTTCTTCCTGGCTCTTACCCATACCGGCTTTCAGACCGTGGTTGATACACGGAGCGTAAGCGATGATGAGTGATGGTCCGGGATATGCTTCAGCTTCGCGGATAGCTTTCAGAGTCTGAGCCTGATCAGCACCCATAGCGATCTGTGCAACATATACATAACCGTAAGTAGTAGCCATCAGACCGAGGTCTTTTTTACGTACGCGCTTACCGGAAGCAGCGAACTTAGCGATAGCACCCACCGGAGTAGCCTTAGAAGACTGACCGCCTGTGTTAGAGTAAACCTCTGTATCTAGAACCAGAATGTTAACGTCTTTACCTGAAGCGATAACGTGGTCGAGACCGCCGTAACCGATATCGTAAGAAGCACCGTCACCACCGATGATCCACTGGCTGCGTTTCACCAGATATTGAGTCAGGCCCTTCAGCTCTTTGCTGATCGGGCAACCTGCTGCGATACCTTGTTCGATGATTGCTTCGATCTGCGGAGCCAGTTCTTTGGTCTTATCTGCATCGTACATGTTTTCGATCCATGCTTTCAATACTTCCTTAGCTTCTGCAGGAGCATTGTCGGCTGCCAGGATTTCGTTGAACAATTTCACGATACGTGCACGCATCTTTTCGTTAGCGAGTTCCATACCTAAACCAAACTCACAGAAGTCTTCGAACAGTGAGTTAGCCCAAGCCGGACCGTGTCCTTTTGCGTTGGTAGTATATGGAGTTGAAGGTACTGAACCGGAATAGATAGAAGAACATCCGGTAGCGTTGGCAACCATCTCGCGATCACCGTACAACTGAGAAATCAGTTTCACATACGGAGTTTCACCACAACCAGAACAAGCTCCTGAGAACTCGAACAACGGAGTAGCGAACTGAGAGTTCTTCACGTTAGCCTTGATATCTACCAGGTGTTGTTTGCTCTTCACGTTGTCTGCACAGTAAGTCCAGTTATCAGCTTGAGCCAATTGGCTTTCAAGGTGTTTCATAGTCAGAGCCTTGCCACCCTTCTTCGGGTTACCCGGACAGATGTCGGCACAGTTACCGCAACCCAGACAGTCGAGAACGTCAACCTGGATACGGAATGTCATACCGTCGAATTGTTTACCTACAGCTTTCAGCATCTCGAAGTTGGCACCCTTCTGCTCTTCAGCGTCGAGTACGAACGGACGGATAGAAGCGTGAGGACAAACGTAAGCACACTTGTTACACTGGATACAGTTTTCTGCGTTCCATTCCGGTACGAAAGCAGCTACACCGCGTTTTTCGTATTTAGAAGTTCCCTGATACCAGGTTCCGTCTTCGATACCTTTGAATGCAGATACCGGCAGTAAGTCTCCGTCCTGAGCATTGATAGGGCGAACTACTTCGTTGATGAATGCCGGGTCGTTGTTTTCAACCTTGGCATCGTCCGGCAGGTTAGCCCAAGCCGGGTCAACAGTCAAAGTCTTGTATTCGCCACCGCGGTCAACGGCTGCGTAGTTCTTGTTTACAACGTCTTCACCCTTCTTACCGTAAGACTTCACGATAAACTTCTTCATCTGTTCTACAGCCTGGTCTACAGGGATTACACCTGTGATACGGAAGAATGCAGACTGAAGGATAGTATTGGTACGGTTGCCCAAACCTATTTCCTGTGCAATCTGAGTTGCGTTGATATAATATACAGAGATATTGTTCTGTGCAAAGTATTTCTTCACCTTGTTAGGCAGGTTCTTAGCCAGCTCTTCGCCTTCCCAGATAGTGTTCAGCAAGAACGAACCGTTCTTACGCAGACCACGGGTTACGTCGTACATGTGCAGGTAAGCCTGAACGTGGCAAGCCACGAAGTTCGGAGTGTTTACCAGATAGGTAGAACGGATAGGATCGTCACCGAAACGCAGGTGAGAGCAAGTGAAACCTCCTGACTTCTTAGAGTCGTAAGAGAAGTATGCCTGACAGTGTTTATCTGTGTTGTCACCGATAATTTTCACTGAGTTCTTGTTGGCACCTACTGTACCGTCAGCACCCAAGCCGTAGAATTTAGCTTCGAACATACCTTCGCCACCCAGAGCGATTTCTGCTTCCTGAGGAAGAGAAGTGAAGGTTACGTCGTCTACGATACCGATTGTGAAGTGGTTCTTCGGCATCGGCATAGCCAGATTCTTGAATACGGCGATGATTTGTGCCGGAGTAGTATCTTTAGAACCCAGACCGTAACGACCGCCTACGATAACCGGAGCATTTTCTGCGCCATAGAAGCAGTCTTTAACATCCAGATACAGAGGTTCACCGTTAGCACCCGGTTCTTTTGTGCGATCGAGTACTGCGATTGTTTTAGCTGTTTTAGGTACGGCGGCCAGGAAGTGTTTAGCAGAGAACGGGCGGTACAGGTGAACTGCAACCAAACCGACTTTTTCTCCTTGGCTTGTCAGATAGTCGATAGCTTCGCGGGCAGCTTCTGTTACAGAACCCATAGCGATAATTACGCGTTCTGCATCTTCTGCTCCGTAGTAATCGAACAAACCGTATTTGCGGCCTGTGATCTTAGAAATTTCATTCATGTATTCCTCTACGATGGCGGGAACAGCTTCATAGTAGTTGTTGCATGATTCGCGGTGCTGGAAGAAGTGGTCAGGGTTTTCGGCCATACCACGGGCAACCGGATTCATCGGATTCAGCGCACGTGCACGGAATTCGGCAAGCGCTTCCTGGTCAACCAACGGAGCAAGGTCTTCATTTTCCAGCATTTCGATCTTCTGGATTTCGTGTGAAGTACGGAAACCATCGAAGAAGTTCATGAAAGGAACACGGGCTTTGATTGTGGCAAGGTGTGCAACACCGGCCAAGTCCATCACTTCCTGTACAGAACCTTCAGCCAACATAGCGAAACCTGTCTGGCGCGCAGACATTACGTCCTGGTGGTCACCGAAAATACACAGTGCGTGAGAAGCCAGTGTACGAGCAGATACATGGAATACGCAAGGCAGGAATTCACCGGCAATCTTATACATATTCGGGATCATCAAAAGAAGACCCTGAGAAGCAGTGTAAGTAGTAGTCAGTGCACCGGCCTGAAGAGAACCGTGAACAGCACCGGCTGCACCACCTTCAGATTGCATTTCCTGTACCAATACTGTTTCGCCGAAGATGTTCTTACGTCCTGCGGCAGCCCATTCGTCTACGTATTCAGCCATTGTAGAAGAGGGAGTGATGGGGTAAATGGCAGCTACTTCTGAGAACATATATGAAATATGTGCAGCAGCCTGATTACCATCACATGTGATGAATTTCTTCTGTTTAGTCATAACTAAAAATAATATTTAAGTAAGTAATTTATTTGTTTATTTATTTCAAAAACGGTATGGAAAGCGGATACTTCCATGTTTTTCCGTTTAGTCCTTTGATGCCTCCGATGATGGGGAACAGCAGACAAAGAAAGCAGCCTATTCCAAGTATCAGGAGGAGCAAGATTCCGGCACCTCCGCCGAATATACCCAGCAGAACTGCTAACGGAGAAGTCTGATCATTTGCGTAATCCATGTCGCTTATGGATAAGATGCCGCTGAACATGAATATTACAAAAAGTACTGTCAGCGCGATGCCGTACAGGAACCAACTGATGTACCAGTTCAGAATGTATTTGCCTTGGCGATTGACGAGTATAGAATTCTCTTTACCCATGATCCAGAATACAATAGGGGCAATCCAGCCTACGTATGGTATGAACATGGCAAAATTCATCAGTGCCAGATAAGCATTTTCCGTCAGTCCCATAGGAAGTACGGCTGTAGGTTTAGCCGTAGCTTCTTCGTCCAATATCTTTTTCTTTTCTTTTTCGAACTCTTCATCGTTCAACGCTCCGCTGTCGTGGAGGCGTTTTAGTTGTTCAAGCTTCTCGTAATCCATAATGTTCAAGATTTGATGTTAATATAAAAAGCCGAACATCCAGAGTGGTATCTGATTGCCACGACCTATTTCTGCCTTGTGCAAAGCATACGTCACTCCGGGGTTATTCTTAATTTTTGCTCCTTCGCAGCATATTTTGAACGGCATCACTTCGTCAACCATGAACGAGGTGTTCTTGTCACCCTTGTGCACTTTGTGGTCTTTCCACATCGTGTTTACAAAGAAAGTGTCCAGCACATCCTGTTCTTCCACCTTTACGGGGTAGATGGAGTACATCAGGTTGGGGTTGTGCAGCATAATCTTCGAGGGCTTTTTAGGAAACTCTTCCCCTTTGGGATAGACCAGGTTGATCAGCCGTGCATCGGCCAGATACTTGATGTAGTTCATCACCGTGGCGCGTGATGTCTGTATGTCGCTTGCCAGTTGGCTTACATTCGGAGCCTTTGGCCCGTCTACAGCCAACAAATATAATAATTTTTTTATCTTCGAGAGATATTTTAGCTCAATTTGTTTGATAAGCAGGATATCTACTTCTACCATCATGTTCATGGTCTTGAGCAGATTTTCAGAGAAATTGCGTTTCTCGAGGAAGAAGGGGTAGAAGCCGTGATGGAGGTAGTCTTGAAAATAATCCAGAGGGCGGACTTTGGAAAGCACCCCTTTGGCTATCTGTTCGTGGCTGCTCAATATCTCTTCGAGTGTGTAGTGACGGAATTTCATCCCTGTTTGCAGGTTCAGAAATTCGCGGAACGAAAAACCGCGGAGGTTGTAGCTCTTCACGATGTCACGCAATTCCAGGTTTTCTTCTTTGAGCCGCATGACGGACGAACCGGTGAATACAATCTTCAGGTTGGGGAAACGGTCGTAGCACATACGTAGCTCGCGGCTCCAATCGGGGTGCTTGAATACTTGGTCGATCAGCAGAACCTTCCCACCGCGTTTCTGAAATTCATTGGCGAAATCGACAATGCTGTGTCCGGAGAAGTAGAAGTTGTTCATGTTGATAAAGAGGCACGAACGGTCGGTTCCGAACTTCTCCTTGGCGTATTGAAGCAGGAAAGTGGTTTTTCCCACGCCACGTGTTCCTTTGATACCAATCAAGCGGTCACTCCAGTTTATTTCGTCCATCAGGTCGCGGCGGACCGGGGCATTGGTGTGCTCAACAAGGTAGGCATGTGTGCGGTAGAATGTTTCCATCTCTTATCTTGGGTTTTTCGGGGGGCAAATATAAGCCTTTTTTTAGAGATTGCAAAGTAGAGATAGCAAAATTGTGGTTTCGTTTAGCAAGTTTATCTTTTGCTTCACTTTGTCAAAACGGTATTCCTGATAGGTGGCAGGGGCGTTATTTCGGGGCAATGGCAAGCTACTTCTGAAAAAACGCAGCCATTTCAATCGGGCAATTGTGATTTTGCTTGTCTACTTCAGTGTTTGCTTGCAAATATAAATATTGTTTTTTGTTTTCGGTAGTTTCTGCCGGTATTTATTTGAAAAAGGGTTTCTTTTGTCAGTTCGAAATGTTTGCTCCGGAGAGAGCAAATAGAGACGGAGAAGGGGAAAAGAGCCTTTGTTGACGGGCTGTCAATCCTCACTCCGGGAGATATGAAGGCTTTGTCCCGAAGAAGTGAAGGCTTTACCTGGGGGAAGTGAAGGCTTTGTCCGGCGGAAAGTGACGGTTTGCCCCGCATAAAGTGACCTGTTTCCCGGTTTTATATGCGTTTTTGTGCATATATTTGCAGGAAACTTACCGGCTTTAACGCTGGTTGCTTCTTAGATAGCAAAGGGCTTGTAAGTGAAAAACCGGAAATGGAAACAAAAGGACAGGAGACGGTGCATTTAAGGAATTAAATGATAGTTTATGTCCCCGGGCATGGGTATATCTTAGGGTGAAAAAACACGTAACTGTTCGCTGCCATCACTCGCACAAGTTCCTGCGTCCGGATGAACCCTGTTTAATTAATTGATGCTAATGACGAATCTGCTTTACTTGTTTAATCCCGATCAGGATCTGGCTCTTGCCAGTGGCGAAGTCAATTATATGCCGCCTGCCTCCGCCCGCAGAATGGCGGAAGAGTTGGCATTGCTTCCCGTATGGTTTGCGGACAGGCCGTGCAGTGTGCTTGCTCCGTCTGCCTATAATCAGTCTTTTCTGGAAGAGATGCTCGACTTATTTCCGCTTCCCGCATCATTGAGAACCCAGGCCGAAGATTTTTCGGAAGTCCGTTCGGTGGTTCCTTGGGGATGGAATCCGGCACTCCGGAAACGTCTGCTTTCATTGGGAGTACCCGATGCTGCGCTACCTTCGATGGAGGATATAGGACGGTTGCGCGATCTGTCCCATCGTTTGCAAGCCGTACGGTTGTTGTCCGGTCTGCAAGTGGATGAAGTGTTTTGTGGAGAGTCTTGCTACCTGACCGCTTTGGCCGACTGCCTGTCTCTTATACACATCTCCGAGCCCACGAGACCGAGGCTGATCTCG
>ENA-OXUB01000804-OXUB01000804.1-human-gut-metagenome-genome-assembly--contig:-NODE-804-length-15053-cov-9.793039_pt1 | contig 15053 bp, 9 predicted proteins | sample MGYA00249345_ERZ652652 | MGnify/ENA primary metagenome ERZ652652 (study PRJEB26925, sample SAMN05826496) | human gut metagenome | biome: ENVO:2100002; feature: ENVO:00000062; material: ENVO:00002003... | reverse complement strand
CCGTTTCCACTTACACTATTCGCCCCAGCATAGCTGGGGGATTAGACTTTTCATTTACGGCAATATTGGCTGTGCTGTAAATTGCCGGAGAACCTGTGCCGTTAGAGGTATAAGTTCCTCCGTCCACAACCATGGTTCCGCCGCCTCTGTCGCTTCGGATTGCCGCAGAGGATTCTCCGTTGGTCTCCACATCTAAATCCCATGCATAAAGCGTTCCGCCGCCTGCTGCATGAATACCGCCTGAAGTATCCTGCTGTGTCTTAATGGTGGTATCCGAAACATAGGTCACACCGTCGCCGTAAGAGAAAATTCCTGCGCCTCCTGCCGCGTCTGTATCAACGGTACTTCCGCTGATATAGGCCTTACCATCTGTATTCAGAATGGCTGCTCCCACACCGTAAAAGCTGGAATTGTCTCCTCCCTTACTGTCAGAAGAGGTTCTGTCAGCAGTCACGTTCTTTAATGTAACCTGTGCACCGTCCAAAATATGCACCGCATTCTCGTCTGTCCCTGTAGATGTAAAGGTTTCTCCGTCTGCTTCGGTGTCTGAAGTATATTCTGTCGCAGCCGCATAACTGTCTACCCCTCCTGCATCAGGAGACTGTCCCATACCGCCGCCCATGGACATAACCGTAATTGTTTCTGCATTTCCATCTTCATCCAGGGTAATGGATACGGTATCACCTTCAGAAATATCGTCTAGAGTGATAGTCTCTGTTTGCTGTTCAGGCGGATTTTCACCCGGCTCTTCCCCGTCTTTACTATCACTTCCGGTACTGCTCTCTGTGCTGTTGTCGGTACTGCTCTCTGTTGTTCCGGTAGTATCTTCTGGTTTTTCCGGTGCCTCTCCATCGGCAGACGGAGCTTCTCCACCCTGTCCCGGACCGCCGCCCATGCTCTGACGCTGGATTACCGTATCATCTGTAATTTTGATTTCCTTTTCCTCTCCGGTCAGATCCAGCATGGACGGCTGCTCTCCACCCTGAGGCGGCTGATTTTCGCCCTCTCTATCCGTCTGCGCAGAATCTGTATTTTCCTCTTTGCCGGCACCCGATGGATTTTCTCCATCTTTCTCCATTTCTTTCATGGTTCCTACTTCAATGGTGACAGAAGACTCTCCTACGGATTTCACTTCTCCATATACGGTATTTTCCTCACTTTCCTTTTCTTTGGAAATACTGGTATCATTTGTACTTGATTTTGTACAGCCGGTAAGAGCCGACACGCCTAAGATAATGCCTAATGTGATTGCAAGATGGTTTCGTTTCATATGTCCTGTATCCTTTCCTAAAACAAGTTTGTGTGCTTTAAAAGGGAGTATACGAGGGGAACTTTAAATAAACCTTAAAATGGCAGAGAAAATTTTTAATTTGCCAACCGGACGTGCAAAAACCCCTGAGGAGGCCGCCTCTGGGGTTTTCTATCTTTTAAAATATATACTTTTTACTTCCCAATCACAACTTTATCCAGATGCCAAATTTCATCTACATACTGCTGAATGGTTCTGTCTGAGGTAAATTTACCGGAGCAAGCCGTATTCAGAAGCGCCATTTTCGCCCATCCTGCTTCATCTCTATACGCTGCCTCCACTTTCTCCTGCGCTGCCGCATAAGATTTGAAATCAGCCAGAATGAAGTACGTATCTGCTCTGTCACTGCTGTTTGTGTTCAGCAAAGAGTCATAGATTTCACGGAACATATTGAAGTCTCCCCCTGAATAGGTACCGTTAATCAGCTGCATCAGCACGTTTCGGATATCCGGGTCATTATTGAAATACTGCATAGGGTCATAGCCGCCATTGTTTTCATAGTTGATAACCTCATCCGAGGACAGACCGAAGATAAATGCATTTTCTGCGCCTACTTCTTCCACGATTTCCACGTTTGCACCGTCCATGGTCCCCAGCGTTGGCGCACCGTTTAACATAAACTTCATGTTTCCGGTTCCGGATGCCTCTTTACTTGCTGTAGATATCTGCTCGGAAACATCTGCTGCCGCAAAAATCATTTCCGCATTGGACACACGATAGTTTTCAATAAATACCACTTTAATCTTTCCGTCAATAGAACGGTCATTGTTCACCACATCTGCCACAGCGTTAATCAGCTTAATGGTCTGCTTTGCGCGTCTGTAGCCTGCCGCTGCCTTTGCACCGAAAATAAAGGTTCTCGGATAGAACGGCATTTCCGGATGTTCCTTAATCTTATTGTACAGGTACATTACATGCAGAATATTCATCAGCTGGCGTTTGTACTCATGAAGTCTCTTCACCTGCACATCAAAAATAGAATTTGGATTCACTTCAATGCCATTGTGCTCCAGAATATATTTTGCCAGCCGCACCTTGTTCTGGTGCTTGATGTTCATAAATTCCTGCTGCGCCTTCTTGTCGTCTGCATAAACCTTTAATTTTTCCAGTTCCGGAAGGCTGGTAATCCATCCATCCCCAATGTGGTCCGTAATCCAGTCTGCCAGCAGAGGATTTCCGTGAAGCAGGAAACGTCTCTGGGTAATACCGTTTGTCTTATTATTGAATTTTTCCGGATACATCTCATAGAAATCTCTCAATTCCTGTTTTTCCAGAATTTCCGTATGCAGCTTTGCCACACCGTTTACAGAATATCCGCCTGCAATGGCAAGATGTGCCATTTTCACCTGACCATCATAAATGATTGCCATTTTACGGATTTTTTCCTGGTCACCCGGATATTTTGCCTGGATTTCCAGAAGGAATCTGCGGTTAATCTCCTCAATAATCTGATATACACGAGGAAGCAGCTTAGAAAACAGCTCGATAGGCCATTTTTCCAGCGCTTCTGCCATAATGGTATGGTTTGTATAAGCGCAGGTATGGGTGGTAATGTCCCACGCGTCTTCCCAGGACATGCCCTCCTCGTCCACCAGAATACGCATTAATTCTGCAACAGTCATAGTCGGATGCGTATCGTTTAACTGGAAAGTTACCTTTTTCGGCAAATCGTGCAGGTCGCTGTGCGATTTCTTAAACTTCTCAATGGCAGCCTGAATACTTGCGGAAATGAAGAAATACTGCTGTTTTAAACGCAGCTCTTTTCCTGCATAATGGTTATCATTTGGATACAGCACTTCCACAATATTCTTTGCCAGGTTTTCCTGCTCTACTGCTTTATGATATTCTCCCTTGTCAAACAGGTCTAACTGGAAGTCATTGACCGCTTCTGCGTCCCAGATACGAAGGGTGTTCACAATCTGATTGTTGTATCCCACGATTGGCATATCGTAAGGAATGGCTCTTACAGACTGGTATCCCTCCTGAATAAAGTGATTCTTGCCCGTAGCCGGGTCATATTCCACTCTTACATAGCCGCCGAATTTCACTTCTTTGGCATATTCCGGACGGCGCAGTTCAAATGGGTAACCGTCTTTTAACCAGTTATCCGGCACCTCTACCTGATAACCATTTTCGATTTTCTGTTTGAACAGACCATAGTGGTAACGGATACCACAGCCATACGCACAATATCCCAGCGTGGCCAGAGAATCCAGGAAACAGGCAGCCAGTCTTCCCAGACCGCCGTTTCCAAGAGCCGGATCCGGCTCCTGGTCTTCAATTACATTTAAGTCAAATCCAAGCTCATCTAAAGCTTCTTTTACTTCCTTATACGCACACAGGTTAATCAGGTTGTTGCCCAGCGCGCGTCCCATCAAAAATTCCATGGACAGATAATAAACGATTTTCGGGTCATCTTTTTCATACTGTTTCTGCGTGAGAAGCCAGTTGTCAATAATTACGTCTTTAACAGCAAGAGAGACTGCCTGAAAAACCTGTTCCTGAGTAGCCTCATCAATGGTTTTTCTATAAAGCATTTTTACATTTTCTTTAACGCTTTTTTTGAATTTCTCTTTCTTGAAATGATTATCCAACATCACTATTTTCCTCCTAGCGAAAGTTATGAAATTTTTTCCACCCCTAATTTTACACCTTCTGCGTTAATTTTCCAATCCTTTGTATAACCTTTTACTTCGTTATATACAACTTCCTCAGCCAGAACTTCTGCTTTGATTTGTTTTTCATGTACACGGAAGATTCCCTCAATTACCTGGTTATCCGCAAGTGATACCCGGATTTTATCCATAACTTCAAAACCTGCTTCCTTACGCATAGTCTGAATTTTGCTGATGATTTCTCTTACAAAACCTTCTTCAATCAGTTCCGGGGTCAGGTTTGTATCCAGTACAACCGTAATATCGTTGTCATTTTCGGAAACATAGCCTTCCATCTGCGCCATATCAATGAGCAAATCACTTTCCAGAAGCACGATTTCCTCACCATCTACATGCAGCTTCAATTCGCCCTGAGCTTTCAGTTCATCCATAGCCTTGTTGCCGTCCAGGTCCGCCAATGCTGTTTTGATACCGCCCAGGAACTTGCCGTATTTCGGGCCCACGGTCTTTAACTGCGGTTTGAATGTATAGGAAGTAAAGCTTCTCACATCATCTGTGAATTCCATTTCTTTTACATTCAATTCGTCTGTAATAATATCTTTATAGAAGTCAGAAAGCACAAACGGCGCTTTTACAAACATCTTTCCGATTGGCTGACGGTTCTTAATGTTTGCCGCATTTCTGCAGGCGCGTCCCATAACAACCACTTTCAGCAAATCGTCCATGTTTTCTTCCAGCTCTTTATCAATCCATTCTTCCTTCACTTCCGGGAAGTCACACAGATGAATACTTTCCGGTGCATTTTTATCCAGACTTCTCACCAGGTTCTGGTAAATATCTTCTGTCATAAACGGAACCATAGGCGCAGCCGCTTTGGAAATGGTTACAAGGGCGGTGTACAGAGTCATATAAGCGTTAATCTTATCCTGTTCCATACCTTTGGCCCAGAAACGTTCACGGCTTCTTCTGACATACCAGTTACTCATATCATCTACAAATTCCTGCAGCGCTCTGGCCGTTTCCGGAATCTTGTAACCAGCCAGGTTTTCATCAACCGCTTTTACTACTGTATTTAGCTTGGACAGCAGCCATTTGTCCATAACCGGAAGCTTCTCGTATTCCAGTGTATATTTGGTTGCGTCAAATTCGTCAATATTGGCATACAGAACAAAGAATGCGTAAGTATTCCAAAGTGTGCCCATAAATTTACGCTGTCCTTCCTGCACAGCTTTTCCATGGAAACGGTTTGGAAGCCATGGCGCGCTGTTCACATAGAAGTACCAGCGGATTGCATCAGCGCCGTATTTTTCCAGTGCGTCAAAGGGGTCTACGGCATTTCCCTTGGATTTACTCATTTTCTGTCCGTTTTCGTCCTGTACATGACCCAGCACAATAACATTTTTGTAAGGTGCTTTGTTAAACAGCAGCGTAGATTCTGCCAGCAGAGAGTAGAACCAGCCTCTTGTCTGGTCTACAGCTTCAGAAATAAAATCTGCCGGGAACTGCTGCTCAAACAATTCTTTGTTTTCAAATGGATAGTGGTGCTGTGCAAACGGCATAGCGCCGGAGTCAAACCAGCAGTCAATCACTTCCGGTACACGGTGCATGGTCTTGCCGCATTTCGGACAAGGCATGGTAATTTCGTCAATGTACGGTCTGTGCAGCTCTACGGTTTTTGCTGCTTCGTTTCCGCTCATTTCAAAGAGTTCCTGTCTGCTGCCGATGGCATGCATATGTCCGCATTCACATTCCCATACGTTCAGCGGCGTTCCCCAGTAACGGTTACGGCTGATACCCCAGTCCTGTACGTTTTCCAGCCAGTCGCCGAAACGGCCTTTTCCAATACTTTCCGGAATCCAGTTAATGGTGTTGTTGTTGCGGATTAAGTCGTCTTTTACCGCCGTCATCTTGATAAACCAGGATTCTCTTGCATAATAAATCAGCGGAGTATCACATCTCCAGCAGTGGGGATAGCTGTGTTCAAATTTCGGTGCGGAGAAAAGCAGTCCTCTCTCGTCCAAATCTTTCAAAACTTCCGGGTCCGCTTTCTTACAGAACGTACCTGCCCATTTGGTTTCTTTTGTCATTTCACCTTTTTCGTCAACCAACTGCAGGAACGGAAGGTCGTATTTTCTTCCCACCTTGCTGTCATCTTCACCGAATGCAGGCGCAATATGAACCACACCGGTACCGTCTGTCAGGGTTACATAGGTATCGCAGACAACGTAATGCGCTTTCTTATCCAGCTTCTTGAAATTATATAATGGTTCGTATTCTTTATATTCCAAATCTTTTCCCACATAAGTTTCCAGAACTTCGTACGCCGGTGTTCCTTCTTCTCTTTCCAGAGAACCAAGAACCGTATCCAGAAGGGCTTCTGCCATGTAATAGGTATATCCGTCTGCTGCTTTTACCTTTACATACTGTTCTTCCGGGTTTACGCAGAGCGCCACGTTAGAAGGCAGTGTCCACGGGGTTGTGGTCCATGCCAGAATGTATGCGTCTTCGTCTTTTACTTTAAAACGGGCAACAGCGGAACGTTCTTTTACGTCTTTATAACCCTGTGCCACCTCCTGCGCAGACAGCGGAGTTCCGCAGCGCGGACAGTACGGTACGATTTTAAATCCTTTGTACAGCAGGTCTTTGTTCCAGATTTCTTTTAAAGCCCACCATTCGGATTCGATATAATCATCATGGTAAGTAACGTACGGATTGTCCATATCTGCCCAGAAACCAACAGTAGAGGAGAAATCTTCCCACATGCCCTTGTATTTCCATACGCTTTCTTTACATTTGTCAATAAACGGAATCAGCCCGTATTCTTCAATCTGCTCTTTTCCGTCCAGTCCCAGCAATTTTTCTACTTCCAGTTCTACCGGAAGTCCATGGGTATCCCAGCCTGCCTTTCTCGGGACCATTTTACCCTTCATGGTGCGGTATCTGGGAATCATATCCTTGATAACGCGGGTAAGCACATGTCCGATATGCGGTTTTCCATTTGCAGTCGGCGGTCCGTCATAGAAGGTATAAGTTTCTCCTTCTTTTCTCTGCTCCATACTTTTTTTGAAAATGTCATTGTCTTTCCAGAATTTTTCAATATTCTTTTCGCGCTCTACAAAGTTCAGGTCTGTAGTAACTTTCTGATACATGATTTTTCTCCTCTCTTTGATTGAATAAAAACAAAAACTCCCGTCCTGTAACAGGACGAGAGCAAATACGCTGTCGTTATACCACCTCTTACAACATACACAACATTTCTGTCTTGATATGCGTTCCTTTTAACGGAGGAAGCCCGGCATCTCCTACTGGATTCAGATAGCAACTCAGGAGTGATTTTCTTTCACTGCTACTGGTACCGGATTTCCACCATCTCCGGCTCTCTGTAACGTTGGCATGCAGAAACCTCATCTAGTGAAAACAAGGGATTGTGCGGCTTCTGTCAGTGAAATACTGTCTCCGTCTTGGTTTTTCAGTATAGTCCATATTATACTGAGTGTGTTTGGGGGTTGTCAAGAGGGATTAAGTGATGTGGTATAAAAAAGTTCACACCCCATTCTCAAGGATTAGGTATATAATCAAGAGAATAAGGAGTGAACAAAAATGGCAGAAAACAGAAAATCAGATAACCTCCTAAAGAGGAACTTCAGGGCAGAGAAGCCTCTGTCCAAATGCGTAACGGACGTAACGGAGATCAATGGCAGCGATGGAAAGCTGTATGTTTCTCTGAAAGAGGCAGCATAGGATACAAAATCCTTGAGGGAAATGTGTCAACTGATATGCTGGAAGTTATCCACCGCGGAGACCACCTGGTTTTATGGGACAAACTGCTGCTTCGCAACTAATCCGACATATCATGAACCCGTGCCGCATTCTGTAAAAATTGAGGTATCTACATCGGTTGTCCGAGGATTCTCTGTTTAAAGACTTTCATCAAAAAGAGCCTGTTCTTTCTCAACTCATTTTGAATGTTTGTCTTTCCAGAATGTGTAACATCCAGGACGAACTATGTACTTCTCTTTGTTGATAATAATTTCTGCATCTACGGCTGTTTCAATTTCATATTTGATACCTCGGTCCTCGTTTGTCCACCGTGAACAGATTCTGCCGTGTTTTGTATCAATAGATGCTTCCAGCCAGCCAATTCGATAATCTGCCTGGGGTTCTATACGGACTTTCTCAAACCCTGGTGCTTCTTCTAACAATTGGATTCCTGCCGCTTTTTCATATATCCAGTCAGCAACAGCACCATATGCATAATGATTAAAAGAATTCATTGCCGTGTCCCAGAAATCTCCGTTTTCCATGATTCCATCCCAATGCTCCCAAATTGTAGTGGCCCCTTTTCTTACAGAATATAACCAGGAAGGATATTCTCTTCTGAGAAAAAGCGTATAGGCCAGACGAGCATATCCGTATTCGCTGAGTACATGAAGAATATATGGTGTTCCCACAAATCCTGTTCTTATTTGAGAGCCATCTTTTTTTATCAGTTCCGCAAGCTGATCTGCAAATTTCTGTGGAGTTTCTGTCAGTTCAAAATATATTGCCAGCACATATTCTGTCTGTGTATAACATACCGGATAGGTACGTTGAAAAGTTTTTACAATATTTTTGTAAAGTATTTCATATTCAGTGATGTCCTCGCCCAATACTTTTCCTGCTTTGGTTACCAGTCTCACAGAATTTGCATAAAAAGCGGAGGCAATAAAGTCCTCTCTTGAAGAACCTTTATAACTTCCAGAAGGAGCGTCCAACCCCAACCAGTCCCCGAAATGTTCTCCTCCCGTCCACAGGTATTGGGTCTTTGTGACTTTTGTAATATAGTCCACCCACTTTTTCATACTTTCAAACTGTTGTTCCAATACTCTTTTATTTCCATAGGTAAGGTATATCTGCCAGGGACAGATTACCGCCGCATCTCCCCAGGCTGCACTGGGACTTCCTTCCGGAAGGTAATCAGGGATTACTTGTCCCACACTTCCGTCTTCTCTTTGATCTGCTGCAAGATCACGAAGCCATTTACAGAAAAATTTTTCAACGTCAAAATTGTAGCTTGCCGCTTTCACAAATACCTGGGCATCACCTGTCCATCCAAGACGCTCATCTCTCTGAGGACAATCCGTCGGAACATCCAGAAAATTTCCTTTCTGACCCCAGAAAATGTTAGAAAACAGGTGATTAAGCTCCGGATCAGAACAATATATATGCCCTGTGCGGCGAATTTTTGAATAGACCGAGACAGCTGCGAATTGACTAAGTTCTGGCTTAATGGGAAACTGAACAAGTTTAATGTAACGAAATCCAAAAAATGTCAGTCGTGGATGCCAGGTCTGTTTTCCATCTTTACAAATGTAATGCAATTCTGCCTTTGCGCTTCGATAATTTGCATTATAGAAATTTCCGTGTTTATCAAGAACTTCTCCGTGCAGTATCCGAACCTTGTCGCCTGCTTGGGCATCTAAAGATATTTCCACATATCCGGTTACTTCCTGACCGAAATCTACTACCAGTTCTCCTGACGGAGTATAAAAAATCTCCTTTGCGGAAATACGTTCCATCTCCCGAATCGGTTCACCTTCCTGTGGGATCAAAATATCATATGACCACTGAAATTCTTCTGTCTGTTTCCACTGTTTGGTTACGAAACTACCGTCACAGTATTCTCCATCATAGATTTCACTGAACCGAATGCCACTTTCCCCCCATTTCCATGAATGGTCTGTGGAAATAATTTCTTCACTGCCATCTTCCAGATAAAGATGAATTTCTGAGAGGATCCCCCTCGGTCTATTTTTTCTGCGGTCCTTGTCTTCTGATTCCACCCATCCCGGCATTGGAGAAGAAAACCAACCTTTTCCAACTGTAACCATCAAACTGTTTTCTTTTTCTACTAATTCTGTAATATCATATTTCTGATATTGCAGACGTTTATCATAGCTTGTCCAGCCTGGCATCAGCACATCTTCACTGACCCTGCTGCCATTTAAAACAGCTTCGTAGACACCCAGTGCTGTTATAATCAATTCTGCTTTTCTCACTGGCTTCGTAATAGACCAGTCTTTTCGAAATACTGGACATACATCTCCGGTATGCCCTTTACGTCACACCAATAAAGAAACCTCTCATCCTCTATTTTCTGATGCTTGCGCAGACCGTTGTAACCAAGCGCCTGAATCTTGTCGATATCCTCAATCAGTGCCTCTTCGTGCGGAGGCGTCAGATGGGAATCTTTCCAGTATCCCTGATCCAGGATCAGTTTCTGGTACAGCGGCTTTCCATTGAGAAGAACATTCGGTCCGTCAATCCGGATCTCCCGCATCGCAAAATAGGAGCCCACTTCATCCAGAACCTCTCCCTCTCGCAGCAGACGGGATTCCACATCATACAGGTCCGGCTGTTCCGGGCTCCAGGTTTTTAACGCCCATTCCATGCCGGCTCCCCGTTTTATAAACAGATCGATTTCCGTTTTCATATGACCGGACATAACGGCGCTCAGAATCCTGTTCACGGTCACGCCTCCGAAGGAAACCACTGCTTCCAGCAGCAGATCACCGTCCCACATGGACTCCGGCGCAAGAACCTCATATTCCAGTTTCAGGCTGTGGGATTTCAGATCTGGCGTCATTTTTACGCATTCCAGACGGGCTTTTGGCACATACTCCGTCCAGACCGTTTTCCAGATTCCTGTCGTCTGTACATACCAGCAGCCGAAGTTTTCTTCGATCCAGCGCTGCTTTCCGCGCGGCTGCTGCATGTCAAAACTGTCTTCCACCTTCACCGTCAGCTCGTTTTCCCCGTCCCTGACAAGATCGGTAAGATCAAAGGAAAATCTTGCGTATCCTCCTCTGTGGCAGCCCACATATTGCCCGTTCACCCACAGCTTTGTCAGAAAGTCGCTGCCCTCGAAATGAATGACATATCTCTGATTTTTCAGTCTGGCGCCGTCCACCTGTACGGTTCTGCGGTACCAGACAGCATCATGGCGGGTTTCCTCCTGAATTCCGCTGAGTTTTGTCTCATACGTAAACGGTACTCGGATGGTTTTCTCTCCGGGAAAATGTTCAAACCATTTCTGCTGCTCTCCGCAGTTTTCATCATCAAAGGAAAACGACCAAATTCCGTTTAAATTTTCCCAGTTGTTTCTCACAAACTGTGGCCTGGGATAGTCTTTCACATAACATTTCATACCTTTCACCCCTGTACATGTTTTTGCATTTTATAAACAGCATTTCTGTTCTTTTACTGTAGATTATACCGATAAAGCACTTCATATCAACTATATTATAATATTTATGCATGATTTTTTACATTGTTTTTTCCGTTTAAACAGTATTACTGTTTTTATTCCTGTTTTTTCTCCTGTAAAAACAGTATTGCTGTTACTTTTTATTTTTTCGTATCTGTGCTAGAATAAAAGTAATTTTACGAGAAAGGAACGAGAATGCTGCATGGCAAAACTGAAAGATTATGAAATTGAAGAAAAGGAGTCTCTCTCTGCTCTGGGCAAGGCACTGAGTTCGGAAGTGCGTCTGGAAATTCTACAGCTTCTGTACGGGCAGAGTATGATCATCGGAGAAATTGCAAAAAAAATGAACCTGCCGGCTTCCAGCACGGCTTTTCATCTGAAGCTTCTGGAAGATGCAGGTCTGATTCGAATGGAAACGCAACCAGGAACCAGAGGAACAACGAAACTGTGCACCCGCAGTGCAGACCATATCACCATTAACCTGGTAAAACGAAACGTCGATATCGATGAACTGTTCAGCGCCGAAATGCCGGTAGGGGCCTACTGCAGCTGCCGCGTCACCCCCACCTGCGGACTACGCTCCATAAGTGGAACAATCGGCCACGAAGACAGGGAGTACTGCTTTTACTTTCCGGAACGGATGGAGGCAGGTCTTCTGTGGTCTTCTTCCGGATATGTGGAATACAAATTCGCCAACGGAGTTCCCGGAAACCGCCAGCCCAAAAAGCTGTCCTTTTCCGCAGAAATCTGTTCCGAAGCTCCCGGCTACCGTGAAGACTGGAAATCCGACATTACCCTCTGGATCAACGGAACAGAATGCGGCACCTGGACCTGTCCCGGGGACTTCGGCGCTCGCCGGGGAAGGCTCAATCCGCCGGATCTTCTGGACGGTTCTTCCCAGTATGGTCTGCAGACCACCTGGGAAGTCACCCATGACGGCTGCTATATAAACGGCAGAAAGCTCTCAGAACACACCATCCGTGATCTCCGTCTGATGGAACATTCCTATGTCACCGTCAGAATCGGAAACAAACCCGATGCACAGTACATCGGAGGTTTCAATCTTTTCGGAAAACACTTCGGAGATTACAGTCAGGATCTGATTCTGACCATTGCTTACTGAGCTTCTCCCTTATTTTGCAACCCACATCAGTTCCCCGTTCAGCGCCCGGACATCGATGCTCTGCCCCTCTTTTTTACTGTGACTGATGATACTGTTCAGCGACAATCCCAGCGGAATGATCTCTTTCTCCAGAAGTTCTGTGACATTTAGGAGCCCATCTGCTGACCTGCCTGGAAGACCATATCCGCCATCTTGGTGTCAGACACATTTACACCTGGACTTCCGGGCCACCAAACCCTGTTTTTTTACCAGTGTCACGGATATCAGATATTTACCGTCTTTGATCATTACTATGGAATCATAACTATCCGCAGATCAGATACCGGAAGATTGAAGTGTTTTCCTTATTCCAGAGAGATCCGGAAAACAACCGGCCGGTCGCTTTCAATTCCCGTCGTTCGGATTCTAAGTTCTTCCTCCTTCCGTTCCCATTCCAGAGTGCTACTTTCAAACCCAAGCACCTCTACCTTCCGGAGCACTCCGTGGAATTCCGGAGCATGAGACGCATCGCGGTCACCCAATGCCGGAAAATGGTAGATGCCGTCTTCTGCACTTCTCATCGCCATGGCATACAGACAGCCTCCATTCATTGTATACCGTACATCCTCGGAAGTGAAATTTTTCTTGATACTGTCCGCAAACTGACCTTCTACGATCTTTGTGGGTCCTTCTCCGTATTTTCTCCAGACCTTGCTTCCGTAAATAGCTTCCCCGTTAACCTTCAGCCATTCTCCGATTTCTTCCAGAACCTTTATCTCCTCGTCTGAGAACGTTCCGTCTGCCTTCGGCCCCACATTCAGCAGAAGATTTCCGTTCTTGCTGACAATATCCACAAAATCCTGAAGGATCTCGGCTGCCGGCCGATACTCGTTGGTCGGCGTATAGCACCAGGAATTCGTTGCAATTGCCTCATCGGTCTGCCAGTGGAACGGTTTGACATCTGCAAACTGTCCTCTTTCAATATCCACAACTGCCGTTCCGAACATAAAGGCATCATGTTTGTAGCATATGACAACTTCTTCGCCCCACTCCATAGCGCGATTGTAATAGTAAGCCGCAATTTTTCTCAGATAAGGACGTGCAGATTCATGTTGAATCCACCAGTCAAAATACAGAATCTTCGGCTGGTACCGGTCAATGATCTCACAGGTGCGCAGCATCCAGTCCTCCAGATATTCCTGAGTCGGCGCAGGGGTACTGAACAGATCCTGATGATCCGGTTCCGGCATGGCAGGCCAGTAGAAATCTCCCCTCTGCATCGGTTCTTTGATGTCGCTGTCAAATTCTTTTCCATGGCCCATGAAAAACCAGTGTTCAATTCTATGAGAAGATGCACAGTTGTAAAGTCCGTGCTTTTTGGCTTCCTCCGAGAGTTCTCCGAGCACATCTCTTTTGGGTCCCATCTCGAAGGCATTCCAGTGGGAAATCTCACTCTGGTACATCTGAAAGCCGTCATGATGTTCTGCAACCGGAACCACATACCGTGCCCCTGCCTTCTGAAACAGTTCGATCCATTGTTCCGGGTCAAACTTTTCCGCACGGAACATGGGGATAAAATCCTTATATCCGAATTCTTTGTGAGGTCCATATGTCTTTACATGGTGCTCAAATTCCCGAGTCCCCTGAATATACATATTCCTGGAATACCACTCATTTGCAAAAGCCGGAACGCTGTACACACCCCAGTGGATGAAGATTCCGAATTTTGCGTCTCGGAACCACCGCGGCTGTTCGTACTGCTGCAGAGATTCCCAGGTATCCTGATACTTTCCTTCTGCAATTACCTGATCAATTTCCTTCAGTCTCTGAATTTCCTTTTCTGTCATAACATCCTCCTGATTTTTTCTTTTCCATCACTTCGCCGATTCTGTCAAACAGTTCTGCACATGCCATAGTATCTCTATGCGGAACCGCACGGCTCTCCGTACGCCCTTCCCGGATACAGCCCATAGCTTCCCGGATTTCATACTGAAAGCCATTTACCGTCTCTGTGTCTCTGTACGCTTCCACACACTTCCCGCTGCGGTCAAAAAGAATTGCTTCCTCTGCCATATGCGGATGCGGAACCACGATCCTGCCTTCTGTTCCGCAAAGTACCAGCTGTTCCTCCAGCGGTGCCCGGAGACTTGTAGTCATCACCGCAGGAAACTCCGGATATTCTAACACAATATGCTCCGTCTCATCCACTCCCGTTTCCGAAGGATATACGGTGACATCTTCCCGCAGATATCCATGGCCGAGAAAAAATGTCAGGAGTTCAAACGTATATACAGTCAGATCCAGCGCCGCACCCCCTCCGAGTGCAGGATTAAAATACCGGTTGGACGGTTCATACGGAGCGAGAAAACCGATTGCTGCTTCCGCCGCCGTCACTCTTCCGATCCTTCCCTGTTCCAGCCACTTTGCCGCGGTCCGTACTGCCGGAAGGAAACGGCTCCACATTGCTTCCATCACAAAAATTTTTTCTTTTTCTGAACGCGCAAAAACAACCGATGCCTGTCCGCTGTTCTGAAACATTGCTTTTTCACATAAAACCGGAATGCCATAATCCAGTGCCATCATGGTCAGACGGTAATGATCGTTGGAAGTCGCCGCGATATAAACCGCATCCGGCTTCTCATTTTTCAGCAACTCTTCATAGTTCCCATACCAGCGCTCAATCCCGTTTTCGCGGGCAAATGTTTCTGCCCGCGAAAGGGATTTACTTGTGTCAGCAATGAAATAAACCACCTGCTATGCGGGTGGTGGGAGAAATCTTTA
>ENA-OXUB01000803-OXUB01000803.1-human-gut-metagenome-genome-assembly--contig:-NODE-803-length-15056-cov-10.868609_pt1 | contig 15056 bp, 10 predicted proteins | sample MGYA00249345_ERZ652652 | MGnify/ENA primary metagenome ERZ652652 (study PRJEB26925, sample SAMN05826496) | human gut metagenome | biome: ENVO:2100002; feature: ENVO:00000062; material: ENVO:00002003... | reverse complement strand
AAGTCAAGGACGAGGACATCTGGCGTCTGTTCAAGGACGAGTACCTGCCGGTCGAAGAGTCCGGTGCCACCGCCGCGGGCGTTGTGGTCGGCGACAGCAAGGATGAGTCCCTCGAGCAGTGGGGCCGTCTGAAGCTGCTCAAGGTGTCCGTCTCCTCCGGTGAGGATGGCTCCGATACCGTGCTCAAGGCCAGGATTCTCGACCGTGGCGTGAACGTCGGCGTCGACGAGCCCATTGAGCGCGAGGTGTCCGGCATGGGCAACGGTCCGATCGCCGCGTTCCTCAATGCCGTGAGCAACTTCGGCATCACCGCCTCCATCATGGACTACGTCGAGCACACCATGTCCGTCGGCACCGACGCCATGGCCGCCTCCTACGTGGAGTGCCAGATCGGTGAGGAAGAGGACACGCAGATCGTGTGGGGCGTCGGCATCGACACTTCCATCGTGACCAGCTCGCTGAAGGCCATCATCTCGGCCATCAACCGTTCCGAGCGCTGAGTTCCGACGGTATAGGCCAGGCCGGGCTTAAGGCTCGCAATGCAGGTGGGGCTTCCGGAAACACTCCGGAAGCCCCCCACTGTTCGTTGATCGGCTTTGATTGTGGCCGGTTTGATGCGGGGAATCAGACCTGTGAACCCCATACGCATGTGTTGCCGCCGATTGCGGTGAACGTCATGACCGATTTGAGGTCGGTTTCGCGCGGCAGCTGGGCGAAGTCGCCTTGGTATTCGGTGCCGTCGATGGTGATGGTCATCTGGTTGGAGTCCTTGTTGAAGCTCCAGGTGCCGGTTTTGTCGCCGCTCACCTTGCCGCCGCTTTCCAGCTTGATGGTGATGGGTTCGTCGACGCCCTTGTACGGGTACTTGCCGTCTTTCGCGGTGCCGTTGGAGCCTTGGAAGAACGTGGTCGGATCGTGCACCACGAATTCGTATTCACCGGTGAGCTGGCTTTCCTGGTAGCCTTTGGCGTTGGCCTTCACCCCGGTGTATTCGTATGGTGCGGCCACGAGCCAGCCGTCAGCGGTGGTCAGCAGTTCGCGTACGCGTACCTCATGCTCCTCGTTGCGGTTGGAGAAGCGAGTGTGGTATACGACATATGCGGTGCCGTCCTCGTCCACGAACGCAGAGTTGTGCCCCTGCGCCACTTCGATGTTGGCGTTGTCGTTGCCGCTCCATTCCACTGAGCCCATGAGCCTGATTCCGGTCTTGAGGGTCCAGTTGCTGCCGATGGTTTCGGTGGAGACCGCATTGTTGCCGTCTTCGTCCACGTATGGGCCGGTGATGTTTTTCGAGCGGAATTCGCGGATCTGATAGCCGCCCTGTTGTTGCAGTGCGCCGTAGGAGACGAACAGGTACCAGTAGTCGCCCTGCTTCATGATGTAGGAGCCTTCGCCGGAGTTGCCATGGCCTCCTGCGATTTTGATGCCGTAATACTGATCGGTTTCGTCTTTGGCGGTTTCGTAAGTGGTGGTGTAGTCACGAAGGCCGGTCGATGCGTCGAGTTTCAGTGCCCACAGTCCGCCGAACCAAGAGCCGAACGTCATCCAGAGACTGCCGTCGTCGTCATATTTGACGCTTGGATCGATGGCGTTGATTTCCGTATCTCCGGGGGAGAGGTATCGTGTCGGCACTTCGCTACTGCCGAGTACTTTCGGCACGTCGGTTTTGGCTACGGTGTCGTCTCGGAAACCGGAATAGACGACTGGTCCGACGAGCGTCCAGTCTCCTTCGATCGTGTCGGCGGTGAGCAGCACGATTGCGGATTTGTAGTTGATGCCGTTGACTGACATGTACATGCACCATTTCTTCATGGCCTTGTTGTAGATGACGTCCGGCGCCCACATGTTGCCGGTCAGGTCGGAGTTGGCCGGTTGCTTGGGCCATTCCTCCCAGAAATCTCCGAGGATCTTCTTGTAGTCGGTGCTCAGATTGTTGGTGAACGATTCCCAGTTCACCAGATCGTCGCTTTTCAGCCAGGCTCGATGTGAGCCGAAGATATAGTATTTGCCGTCCGCTTCGACGATGGATGGGTCGTGTGACGAGCCTCGTTTGATGTCGGATGTTGTGTTCACGATTGGCTTCTCTCCGGAGCTGGTTCCCGAGCAGCCCGCCGCGGTGCCCAACAGCATCGCTGCGGCAATGATCGCAGCTATGGTTTTGCGGATCATCTGGGATGTTCCCTTCTTGATGGCGGTGACGATGTCAATTTGTACAACGTTGTAATATGCGCTATAGTACATCGTTGTAAATGAATTGTCCACTGAAGGGGTGTCCCATGTCGGCCAACTATGCTCTGCTGTGTTACACGCGTGCAGCCACCAGTCGTGAAGAGGCGAACAACGAGGACATCGCCTATAGCGTGCACCTTGCGCTGCGTTCCCAGGTCACCGGCAAATGGGAACCTCTGAATGAAAACTATGGCATCTTCTTCCCCGCCGGCGTACCGATTGCGACAGCCCCTGAGAGCTCGCGCCGCGCGTGCAGAGCCGCCGTACGCTTCGGCGCCGAACCATTCGACGGCCCGCGGCCCGCCAGCGACGCCGTAAGATATGGCGCGGTGATGCCCGGTGTCGACATCACCCTCAAATCCCTGCGTGACCCGTACCTGTTCCGTCTGCAGGATGGGCGCTTCGCCATCGCAGCCACGCGTACCAATCGCGAAGGAACGCCCGACGGATCGGAAAAGTCGGCGTTTCTGTTGGCCGTCAGCGGCGACCTGACATCCTTCATCCAGCCGGGGCTGGTGCTGTTGCGCACGGAGAACGGCGTCAATCACCCATCCGTCACGTTCGACGAGGCCGCCGCACGCTATGTGATCACTTTTACGGGCGATGATGGCCGTTCGTATTCCGCGCAGACGGAGGATATCGTCGCGTCCGCGCGTTCCGGTGAGCCTTTAGACGTTACGGAAAATGCGCAGGCGTCGGAACGCCACCATTCCTTCGATTGCGACATTCCGGACGCCGTGCCCGGCAACGTCATCTCGGTTACCGAGGACGAAGCCAAGCACCTGATTGCGCGGTTTGGCCGTGTATACAATGTTGCGGCCACTGTGTCACCGCAACATATCAACGCCCTGAGCGGCGGCGAAGATGCCCGTGGCGCCGTCATGGCATTGACCCGTACTCGTGCCGAACTCGTCTACAGCGACGGTTCCACCGCTACCCGCGCAGTGAATTGGAACCGGGAACAGCTTGAGACCATTGCGAGGGAAGCTTCGGAAGGCAGGCTACGCGCCGGCGAATCCCGTACCGTGGAAGGCAAGATCCGTCAGACCGTCTACCCGGTGCCTTTCGCCGTGGAACGTGCCGACCCGTCAGTGTTCGCGTGGAATTTCAATGGCAAGCCAATGTTCATGTTCATCGCTACCGACGATACCGACGGCAATTGCATAGACCCGAATAATGGCGCCACCCACATGCCGCTACGCGTCGCCGACTCCATCGAGGAACTGTCCGACGTGGCGGGCGGACGCGCCAAGGAGATCGATCTGCTCACATGCGGCGATCTGAATTCCGAAGGTCGCGAGATGACCGGTTGCTTCTGGGCGCCGGAATTGCATGTCATCGGCGGCAAGCTGTCCATTCTGTTCATGCCGTGTTTCGACGGACCTTCCGTCAATCCGGACGGTACGCCGAACGACCGTGCAGGTAAGCCGGACATGTGGACGGGAAGTTGCCACATCATGCAGCTCAAACAGCATTCCGATGGCACGGATTTCGACCCACGCGAGCCGGAGAACTGGACTGTTCCGCAGCCGATTCTCGATCCGGATGGCGCAACGCTCAACCCAATCCAGCGCATTTCGCTTGACATGACCGTCATCGTCGATTCCGGGCGTTGGTATTACGCGTGGCAGCAGGTCGGCAGCATCTGGATCGCAAGCTTCGACCCGTCGAATCCGACCAGGCTCACCAGCCGTCCGACGCAGATCATCGTGCCGGAATTCGCGTGGGACAACATGATCGCCGAAGGGCCGAACGCCTTCGTGCATGACGGCAAGATCTACCTGATCTACTCGGGATCGCTTGTCGGCATCGACTATACGACCGGTCTGGCGACTGCTCCGGCGGGGCAGCGCATTGACCTGACAGACCCCGCCAATTGGACGAAGCTCGACTATCCGCTGCAAAAGTCCGGTCTGTATAACGGCCAGTGGCAGCTCGGCACCGGTCACGGCATGTGGTCGCATGATGAGGATGGCAATCTCATCTATGTGTTCCATAACGCGGAATATGAGCACGGTCGGTATGGTGGCCGTGACGCCCAAGTGCGTCGGGTGCATTGGTCCACGGAAGGGATGCCGATCTTGGATATGGATTCTGCGGAAGAGCTTAATCCGGATTATGCTTATGTAACGATGCAAATCAACGTTTCCGACGCTGACTGATTCCATCCGCCACAAGGGGTACATCGTTTGGCGGGCGGAGTGACGAAGCCTGTCGGGGCGGTGGCCGGTTGGCTAGAACATTTGAAAAAGGGGAACGTATGTCGAGGCAGACTGGGTCCAACGGCGAGCATGTCGTAACCATGCGTGAAGTGGCCAAGGCGGCCGGCGTGTCCATCAAGACCGTGTCGAATGTGGTCAACGACTATGAGTTCGTCTCTCAGGCCACTCGCGACAAGGTGAACAGGGCCATCGATGAGCTTGGCTATACCGTCAATGTGTCCGCACGTAATTTGCGTACGGGGCAGACGGGCATCATCGGTCTGGCCATTCCGGATCTGCAGATGCCGTATTTCGCGCAGCTTTCATCGTTGGTCATAGAGGAAGCCAAGAAGCTTGGCTTGCGTGTGATCGTGGAGCCTACGTTGTATTCGCGCGAAGGTGAGATCGATGCGTTGCACGGCTCCCAGCAGACCATGATCGACGGTCTGATCTACAGCCCGCTCGAACTCGATCAGGATGACGTCGACCAATTGAAGGTGGATTATCCGCTAGTGCTGATCGGAGAACGCATCTTCACGGATTTGGTCGATCATATCGCCACCGAGAACGTGGAGGGTGCCAAGCGTGCCACTTCCTACCTGTTGCAGACCGGGTGCAGGCGTGTGGCCGTGGTCGGCGTTCATCCGGGGGAGAAGGTCGGCTCCGCCGCACTGCGTTACCGAGGTTATCGCGAGGCGTTGGAAGAGGCCGGCGTGGAATTCGATGAGCGGCTCGTGGTCTCGTCCGGTATGTGGCACCGTAGTGACGGCGTGAAGGCCATGAACTCACTGTTCGATTCCGGTGTGATTCCCGACGGCGTTGTTGCGTTGAACGATATGCTTGCCTCCGGCGTGATGCATGCCATTCAGATGCACGATTATCGGATTCCTGAGGATATTTCCGTGATCGGTTTCGATAATTCCGACGATTCCCAGTATCTTTCGCCGGCGTTGACGTCGATTGACCCGGGACTTGAGGCGGTTGCGAGACTTTCCGTCAAGGTGTTGAAGGAACGCATCGACGGACGTGAACCGAACGGCGAACACCCGGGGCGCAAGGTGTTCCGCAAGGTGTCCTCGTCCCTGATGATGCGCCAGTCCACCAAGCTTCCGCAGGAATCGTTGGTGGTCTGAGCCTTTTTCGGTAAGGGCCGGCCTGTGCATGATCGAATGTCATGTGCGGGCCGGCTTTGTTGTTTGGGAGGAATAGGTGCCGCAACACTCCATGACAACGACGCGATTTTGTACAACGATGTAATAGTGGTATATTCAACGTTGTAAATTACTGGAACAGCGGATTGAAAAGGAATAAACATGGCTGTTTACAACAATCCGATCGTGCTTCAGCGCGCAGATCCCTGGGTGCTTAAGGTTGACGGCGAGTATTACTTCACCGGCTCCGATCCGGAATACAACTGCATCGCCATTCGTCATGCGTCGACCATCAACGACCTGCAGAAGGCGCCGGAGACCGTGGTATGGCGCAAGCATGAATCCGGTCCGGCCAGCATCTACATCTGGGCGCCGGAACTGCATCGCATCAATGGTGCATGGTATATCTATTTCGCTGGTGCGGCAACGGATTTCGAGACCTCGGGACTGCCGACGCATCGTATGTTCGTGCTGGAGAACACCGATGACGACCCCACTTCCGACAACTGGGTCGAGAAGGGGCAGATCGTCACTCCGGTCGACTCCTTCTCCCTTGATGCCACCACCGAAGTGATCGATGGCGTGCAGTATCTGGTATGGGCTCAGAAGGATCCGGCGATCGAGGGCAATTCCAACCTGTATATCGCCAAGATGACCAATCCTTGGACGTTGGAAAGCGAACCGGTGATGCTCACCAAGCCGGAATACGACTGGGAGTGCATCGACTTCCTCGTCAACGAAGGTCCGGCCTTCCTGTTCCATGAGAACAAGATCTACATCACCTATTCCGCTTCCGGCACGGGCGTCCCGTACGCCGTGGGCCTGCTGACCGCCGAGCGTGGCTCCGATTTGCTGGACAAGGCCTCCTGGACCAAGAGCCCGGTGCCGGTGTTCAAGACCTGCGCCGAACACGGCCAGTACGGTCCGGGGCATAACTCCTTCACCAAGTCGGAGGATGGTGCCGATGACCTGATGGTCTACCACTGCCGCAACTACACGGAGATCACCGGTGACCCGCTGTTCGACCCGAACCGTCACGCCCGTGTCGGCGTGGTGAAATGGACCGAGGATGGCCCTGATTTCGGCGTTCCGGAGCCCGACAATCTGTGGACCCCGACCACGACCGATGTGCTGCCCGCCGATGGCGGAGCGCTCGCGGGAACTCCTGCGGTGCGCCGATCATAGGGCACCCATAACTGAATGGTGGCATGGGGAAATGGCTTGTCGTCCGGTGTGTCATCAATTTGTACAACGATAGAAAAAGCTGTATAATCAAAATTACAACGTTGCAAATGGCATCGCAGCTGAACATGGCGCGCGGACGGGAACGGTGAACAACGAAGTCGGGTCCGCCGCCACATGCAATGTTTGAGGATAAGGAATCTTGGGAGACCAAGAGATAAGGAGAAATCCATGAAGATCAAGAAGAGCACCAAGGCTCTCGCGGCGGCGGCCTCCCTGGCCATGCTGTCCACCGTTGGCCTGTCCGCCTGCGGTGGCTCCGATTCCGGTGAGACCGACTCCAACGGCAAGCCGATCATCCGCGTCGCGCTGATCAAGCGCAGCACCCAGATCGAAGCCAAGGAAATGAAGCTTCAGAAGGATCTCGAGGCCGCCTGCGACTGCACCATCAAGTGGGATGAGATTCTCGACACCCAGTGGTCCCAGCAGGCCTCCACCGTGCTGGCGTCCGGTGACGTCGCCGACATCACCGTGTGGGGCTACAACTCTTCCAACTTCGCCCAGTACGACTACTGGGAGGACCTGAGCGACGATCTCGACCAGATGCCGAACGTTCAGGCGTACTTCAAGGAGGTCCCGAACGCCAAGAAGTTCGGCTCCGACATCGATGGACACGTGTGGCAGGTCCCGTCCGACTACGGCAACGCCTCCGGCGCCAAGTGGTCTTCCGGCCAGAACCTCATGATCAACAAGTCCTGGCTCGAGAAGCTCGGCCTCGAGGTTCCGAAGACCTGGGATGACCTGACCAAGGTCCTCACCGCCTTCAAGAACGACGATCCGAACGGCAACGGCGAAGCCGACGAAATCCCGATGCTGATCAACCAGCTCGGCACCGCCGGATTCAACTGGTGGGATCCGTTCCTGCTGCTCAACGGTACCGGCCTGAACACCCAGATGATCGCCAACGGCAATCAGGGCATCTACATCAAGGACGGCAAGATCGGCAACTTCATGATCACCGACAACTTCCGTCAGGTCATCGAATACTACCACTCCCTGATCGAGCAGGGCCTCATGCCGAAGGACATCCTGACCCGTGACAGCTCCCAGAACAGCGCCGACATCTCCAACGACGGCAAGACCGCAAAGGTCGGCCTGATCTTCGGCTGGAACACCGGCAACTTCGGCGACCTGAAGGACCAGTACGAGTCCATCGAGGTGCCGGCCGCCCCGGGCGTCTCCTATGAGGAGACCACCTGGGAACCGCAGTTCGAAGATATCTACAACGGTGCCTGCGTCAAGGCCGGCCTGGATGACGAGCACAAGGCGGCCGCTCTGAAGATCATCAACAAGTGGATTGAGCCGGATACCTCCATGGAGTCCTATTACGGCGATCTCGACAAGTACATTTCCAATGAGGGCGACGGCAAGTACAAGGTCATCGAATTCCAGAAGGATCTGTCCACCTACGGTCTGGCAGACCGTGGCCTGACCTACGTGTCCGATGACATGTCCGTCGAAGGCGACGAGGACAAGGTTCTCGCCGAGAAGGACGGCAAGACCTACGAGACCCAGCAGTCCCATATCGGCGACAAGGACCTCATCCCGGCCTACGTCCGCCTGTCCGCTGAAGACAACACCACTGTGTCCAACAACAACTCCAACATCTTCAACTACGCCATGCCGTTGATCTCCACCTGGATTCAGGATGGCGGCCTGACCGACGCGAAGTGGAACGAGTACGTTGACACCATGAAGCAGCAGGGCGTCGATGAGAACGTCAAGCTCTGGCAGAAGTGGTACGACAAGACCATGGCCGAAGAGTAAGCCAGGTTCCCTACCGACATTCCCACATAACCGAACCAGCCCTCCCTCGCGGTGAGCATCAATCCGCAAACCGGCGGGGGAGGGCCATACATTGTTCACGTTTCGTATCTTCAAACTTCATTTCCGGCGATTGTCCGGACAACCCAAGAGAGGGATGGATATGGCTGTTTCGCAAATCGCAGCATCCGCGTCGAACGCAGACGTCCCGGACAACGACTACATCGCCAAGCACAAGCCCCTGCCGATCCGCATCGGTACTCATCTTCGTCGCTACTGGCAGCTGTGGCTCATGGCCCTGCCGGCAATGGTATTCGTGTTCATCTTCGCCTACATTCCAATGTATGGCATCCAGCTGGCCTTCCGCGAGTTCGTTCCGCGCAAAGGCCTGACCGGCGGCACCTTCGTCGGCCTGAAATATTTCAACAAGTTCTTCCAGTCCCCGCAGTTCGCCAACCTGATGCGCAACACCATCAGCATCAGCCTGTGGACCCTCGTGATGGGTTTCATCTGCCCGATCATCCTGGCCCTGCTCATCAACCAGCTCGGTTCCAAGAAGATCAAGGGCTTCGTGCAGACCATCACCTACATGCCGCACTTCATCTCCACCGTGGTCATCGTCTCGATGATCAGCATCTTCCTGAACCCGACTTCCGGCTTCATCGGCCGCTTCCTCAACGAGGACGGCAAGAGCATCCTGGGTGATCCGAATCTGTTCACTCCGATTTACTGGATCACCGAAGTCTGGCAGCATTGCGGCTGGAATTCCATCATTTACCTGGCCGCACTGGCCGGCGTCGACACCGCTCTGTATGAGGCCGCCAAGATGGATGGCGCGAGTCGTCTGCAGCTCATCCGCTACGTCGACATCCCGGCCATCCTGCCTACCTGCGGCGTGCTGCTCATCCTCAACATGGGCTCCGTACTGAACGTCGGCTTCGAAAAGGTCTTCCTGATGCAGAACTCGCTGAATCTGAGCTCCTCCGAAGTCATCTCGACCTTCGTGTACAAGATGGGCTTCGTCAGCAACCAGTACAGCTATTCGACGGCAATCGGCCTGTTCAACACGTTGATCAACTTCGTGTTCCTCGTCATGGCCAACGCGATTTCCAAGCGCGTGTCCGATACCAGCATCTTCTAACGGTCGGTACAAGGAAAGGACATTCAAATGAGCAATTCCGTTGCACCCGCCATCAAGACGGCGAATAATGAGATTCCGTGGAATCCGAAGGTACGCCAGAAGAAGCAGCCGTCCGATTACGTGGTCGACTTCCTGATCGGCCTGTTGGTGGTGGCGGTGGTCGTGGTGGTCCTGTACCCGCTGTGGTTCATCGTGATCGCCAGCTTCTCCAACTCCGCTCTGGTGTCCCAGGGCGCGGTGACCCTCTACCCCAAGGACATCAACTTCTCCGGCTACACCAAGATTCTCGAGGACTCCCGAATCTGGACCGGCTACAAAAACACCATCATCTACTCCGTGATCGGAACCGCGGTCAACATGCTGGTCACCCTGCCGGTGGCGTTCTCCCTGTCCCGCCGCGAGTTCAAGGCCCGCCGCATCATCCTGTTCCTGTTCACCTTCACCATGTTCTTCGCCGGCGGCCTGATTCCGAGCTACCTGCTCTTCAAGGACTTGGGCATCCTCAACTCCATGTGGGTGTTCATCCTGCCGGGCGCCGTGAACGTATTCAACGTGATCATTGCACGTTCGTTCTTCGAAACCTCCATTCCGGAGGAACTGCATGACGCGGCCCAGGTGGACGGTCTTGGCTACTTCCGCTACTTCATGAAGATCGTACTGCCGCTGAGCTCGGCCATCATCGCTGTAATCGCACTGTACTACTTCGTGGGTCACTGGAACGACTTCTTCACCGGCCTTATCTACATCCGCAACCAGGAGAAGCAACCGTTGCAGAACGTGCTGCAGAACATTCTGCTCGCCAACCAGATGACCACTTCCGGTGGCGGTTCGGATGGCCGTTCCATGCTGGAACGCCAGCAGGCCGCGGATCAGATCAAGTACGGCATCATCATCGTGTCCACCCTGCCTCTGCTGGTCGTCTACCCGTTCCTGCAGAAGTATTTCAACAAGGGCGTCATGATCGGGGCCGTCAAGGGCTGATACGCAACACGAGCAGTCCGAAATTGCCGATATGGCACTTCATCTCATTCTCCTCCTTCCGAAAAGGCTGTCGCTCGTAGTGGCGGCGGCCTTTTCGTATGAGGGCAAGACATCGTATGAAACCAATCAAGTAGTAAGGTGACACCTATGACCGAAGCGACCGACGCATACGGCTATCTGCTCGTCCACTTCATCGAGGATCCGGACGGCTACGCCGAGAAGATTTACATGGATGTATCCGATGGCGACAATCCACGTCGATGGTTGCCTATCAACGATGGAAAGCCGGTGTTGACCTCCGCCATCGGTACCACGGGGGTGCGCGACCCGCATATCATCCGCAATCCCGAAACCGGCACATGGTACGTTATCGCCACCGATTTGCGCGTGTTCGGAGGAGACGATGCCGGCTGGTTCGAATGGACGCGCCATGCCAGTACGAATCTGATCATCTGGGAATCCGATGACCTGTTGCATTGGAGCGGACCGCGTATGCTCGACGTATCCCGTAAGCCGGACGGTTCCCGCCTCGAGCTTGGCATGGCATGGGCGTGCGAATGCCTGTGGGTGCCGGACTACTATCCGGCGGAACATGAAGGTGGTCGCGGCGCATTCGTGATGTACTGGTCCAGCACCATCTTCAACAATGAAGACACACGGCATGACGACAAGAACGTCTACTGCACCGTACTGTGGGGAGCTACCACCGACTTCACGCAAGACACCTTCGAATACGGTGGCGTGTTCATCGACAACGACGGGGATGCCATCGACACCACCATGATCCAACGACCGCTGCCTGACGGCGGAGTGCGCACGTACCGCATCACCAAGGACAATGCGCACGGCAACGGCATCTGGATGGATTCCACCGATGCGAAACGCTGGTGGGAGCCCGATACTCAGTGGACTTTGGTGCAGGACCGAATCGGCGCCGAATACGTGCCGGACGGCAATCCCGGCGGAGTGGAAGGGCCGGCCGTGTTCGCCAACCACCATAACGACGGCGGTGCCGACGACGAATGGTATCTGTTCGTGGACGTGATTCCGTCGATCGGCTACCAGCCAATGATCAGCCATGATCTTGATAAAGGCTGGGCCAAGCTGGAAAGTCAGGACTATTTCCTGACCGAGCATACGAAGCATGGCGGTGTGGCTTCGCTGACACGTGCCGAATACGAGCGTCTGCGCCCATTGGCCGCACTGGCCGACCTGCGGAGTTGAACACATATTTTTACGGATACGGTGAGGGCCGCCCACGTCTTCTTGTGGGCGGCCCTCACCGTATCCGGCTGCATGACGGTCACCTCCAATGACGGCGATTACGGGTCATTGGCACTGGTACCGCTATTGTTGCGGCGATTGTGTCGACTGACCTTGGTCGCTCTGCCCCTGGCTGCTCTGGTCAGTGGATGAACCGCTGCCACCGTTGTCGCCGCTGCCGGAGTCCGCATCACCATCACCGCTGCCGCTGCCGGATCCGCTGTCCGGCGTGGTGGTTTCGGTCGGGGACGGCGTGGTCGGCTGCGTGCTTTCCTCAGCCTTCGGCGTGGTCTGCGAGGTGTATGACTTCTGCGCGCCTGTACCCCACGTGCCATCCGATCCGCCGACCTTGCCGCTGTCGGTCGCGGTCGGGAATGTCTCGTTCGGGGTATCGGCCAAGGCCTGCGTCATATATTCGGTGAACAGATGCACTGGGTAGTCGCTGCCGCCGGTCCAGCTACCGAAGGCCGGGATTTCCTGCGGATTGCCGTTCGCATCCGGGTACCACATAGCCACCGTCGTTACCACCGAAGGGGTGTAACCGATGAAACTGGCCGCCCTGGAATCATTCGCCGTGCCGGACTTGCCCGCGATGGTATGACCGGTGGCGCGCGCCTCGGTGGCGGTGCCGCGCTGCACCACGCCGGTGAGCGCCTTGGTTACCAGATTCGCGGAATTGGCTTCGAACACCTGCTCGGCCGTGGTCGGCGCGTTATACAGGTCGGATCCGTCCGGCGTCTTCACGGAGGCCACGATATGCAGCGTCGGCTTGTTGCCCTGATTGGCCAACGTGGCGTATGCGCGCGTCATGTCCTCAACGCTCAGGCCGTTGTTGCCAAGTACGGTGTACGGTTCGGATCCATCCAGAGACGTGTTCTCCACACCCGCCTCGCGTGCGGTATCGGCGATTTTCTTGGTGCCCAGCTTGGTCTGCAAATCCATGTACACGGTGTTCGACGACTGTTCGGTGGCCGTATACAGGTTCACGTACCCCAGGTTCGCGTTGCCGTAGTTGCTCACGGTTTCGGTGATGCCGGGGAAGGTGCGGAACGAGTTGCCGTTGAACATCGTGTTCAGGCTTACGCCTTCGTTTATGGCGGCCAATAACGCGAACGGCTTCATGGTGGAACCGACCTCGTAGGTGGCCTGCGTGACGTTGTTGAGCTGCTTGGTCAGGTAATCGTCACCTGCATACAGCGCGATAATCGACCCATCCTTCGGGTTGACCGACAGCGCGCCGAACTGCATGCCGTCCGGCACTACGCCCTGCATGCCGTTCTGCGAGGGACTGACCACCGAATACATCAGATCCTGCTTGGATTTGTCGATGGTGGTCACGATCTTATAGCCGCCCGTTTCGAGGTCCTGCTTGCTGAAGGCCTTCGTGCCGATGAGTTCGTTCTGCACCATGGTCAGCAGGTATCCGTTCGCGCCTTCCAACTGATTGCTCTGCTGGTATTCGATGGCTTGCGGGAATTGCGATTCCTTCCGTTGCTTGGCGGTGATGTAGCCGTCTTCCTCCATGATGCTGAGCACGCGCTTGTAGCGCTTCTGGGCCTGTACCTCGTCCACCGCCGGGTCCCATGCGCTCGGCGCCGGGATGATGCCGGCCAGCGTGGCCGCTTCGGACAGTGTCAGATCCTTGGCGTCCTTGTTGAAGTACGCCTTGGCCGCCGCCTGGATGCCGTATGCGCCACGGCCCAGGTAGATGGTGTTCATGTAGTTGCACAGCACCTGGCTTTTATCTTGCTGTTGCGCGATCTTGATGGCTAGGAACGCTTCTCGGAGCTTGCCGGAATACGATGTGGTCTCGCCCAGATAGTAGCGCTCCGCGTACTGCTGGGTGATGGTTGAGCCGCCCTGCCGGCTACCGGTGGTCAGGTTGTTGTACAGTGCGCGTGCGATGCCCACCAGATCGATGCCCTTGTTGGTGTAGAAGGAACGATCCTCGGAAGATACGATGGCGTTGCCGACGTAGTCCGGCAACACGGAGCAGTCGATGATCTCACGATTCTGCTCGGCGTAGCTGCCGATTTCGGTGGTGCCGTCGGAATAGTAGACGGTTGTTTTTTCCGCGAGCGCGAACGCCTCCGGCTCCGGAACGCTCGTGGTGACGTACATGTAGGCGAACAGGCCGATGCCTGCCGTGAGGAGCGCCGCGAAAATCCCGAGCACCCATTTGAGTACGAGATGCTTGCGCTTGGTACGATTCTTCTTTGGTCCATTGGCGCGGTGCGAGCCGTGGCTGTTGCGCTGCACGTTGTGCGTGTTGCTGCGAGCGCTACGGGTGCCGTCTGCCTGCGGGGCATGGGAGCGCGAGCTTACGCTTCGAGTCTGTGAAACCATGCCTTCTACCGTAGCCGCCAGTCCTGAAAAACGGGCGAAAAGGGGTGGTGGATTGCATAAGTTAGGTGATTTATCCTCGGTTCTTTTACAAATCGACAGAATTTCGCCGGGTGTCGCAATAGCGCCGATTGTTCAGGGTTTTCTCAGTCGTACAGGTGGATTCTTGCCGATTCGCAGGTATGCTTAAAGGTTGTATACCTGCAACGCATACATATGAGGAGTCGTTTCAGATGAGCATTCGCGTGGCTATCGCCGGTGTGGGCAATTGCGCTTCGTCGCTGGTTCAGGGCGTTGAGTATTACAAGGACACCAAGGACGAGGATAAGATTCCGGGATTGATGCACAACAATTTCGGCGGATACCGTGTGCGCGATATCGAGTTCGTCACCGCATTCGACGTTGACGCGCTGAAGGTCGGCAAGGACCTGTCCGAGGCCATTGAGGCTTCGCAGAACAACACCATCAAGTTCGCCGACGTGCCGAATCTTGGCGTCGAGGTGCTTCGTGGCCCGACCGAGGATGGTTTGGGCGAGTATTACCGCCAGATGATTGAGGAGTCGACGGCCGAACCGGTCGATGTGGCTCAGGTGTTGCGTGACAAGAAGGTCGACGTGCTGGTTTCCTATCTGCCGGTCGGCTCAGAGCGGGCTGACAAGGCCTATGCCCAGGCCGCCATGGATGCCGGCTGCGCGTTCGTGAACTGCCTGCCGGTGTTCATCGCCTCCGATCCGGAGTGGG
>ENA-OXUB01000794-OXUB01000794.1-human-gut-metagenome-genome-assembly--contig:-NODE-794-length-15278-cov-5.956185_pt1 | contig 15278 bp, 15 predicted proteins | sample MGYA00249345_ERZ652652 | MGnify/ENA primary metagenome ERZ652652 (study PRJEB26925, sample SAMN05826496) | human gut metagenome | biome: ENVO:2100002; feature: ENVO:00000062; material: ENVO:00002003... | reverse complement strand
ACGAGATCAGCCTCGGTCTCGTGGGCTCGGAGATGTGTATAAGAGACAGGAAGGGTTCCGTGCGGAGGCGACCGACGCTCTCGGCCGCTCTGTGCAGAGCCCTTCGCTCTTTGCCGTTTTTTAGGGGGGGCGGCAGCCGGCGGCGCTACCGTTCGGTGACGCTTCATTCTCTTTGACGGCTTTCCGGTTTCTTCTTGGCATGCTCGTCCTATACTCTACTTTTTTCGTCGGATAAACGAGGAAGGGCGTTGCCTATGTCGATGGAGGTGCTGGTGCCCGTCGCAGGTATCTTGGCGGTGTTCGCTGCCATGCTCGTCGTGCTCAAGATCATGCGATCGAAGGGCCTAAGCTTCACGGCGAGGGTGTTCACCGCGCTCGGGCTGGGCGTCCTGCTAGGTTTGGGAATCCAGCTGTTGCTCGGCCGCGACGGGGATGCTGCCACGACGGCGCTCGACTGGATATCCATCGTGGGACAGGGTTATATCGGCTTGTTGAAGATGCTCGTCATGCCGCTCGTGTTCGTGGCCATCGTCGGGGCGTTCACGCGCGCGGAGGTCACCGAGCACTTCGGGCGCATCGCCTTCGCGGTGTTGGCCGTGCTGCTGGGCACGGTGACCGTTGCGGCCGTGCTAGGCTGGGGTGCTACGGTTCTGACCGGGCTTGCGCATGCGGGCTTCCTCGATGCCGCGACCCCCGATGCCGCCGAGCTTTCGTCGCTCGCCTCCCAGCAGAGCGAGGCTGCCAGCCTTACGCTGCCGCAGGAAATCCTCTCGTTCATCCCGACGAACCCCTTCGCCGACCTCGCTGGCGCCCGATCCACCTCCACCATCGCGGTCGTCATCTTCTCGGCCATCCTCGGCGTCGCATATATCAGGTTGCGCGATAAAGACGTTGACCAGGCAGACTTCTTCAAGAGCTTCATCGACAGCCTGTACGGCATCGTCATGCGGATAGTGGCCATGGTGTTAGGGCTCACCCCGTACGGTATCCTCGCGCTCATCGCGAAGGTGATGGCCGCGAGCGATTACCGCGCCATCCTCGGACTGGGAAAGTTCGTGCTCGTGTCTTACGGCGCGTTGCTGGCGGTGCTGTGCGTGCATTGTCTCATCTTGCTGGCGAACCGCGTGAATCCGGCGACCTACTTCAAGAAGGCGTTTCCCGTGCTCAGCTTCGCGTTCGTATCGCGTTCGAGCGCGGGCGCGCTGCCGCTCAACATCGAGACGCAGCATAAAGCCCTGGGCGTGGACAGCGCGTCGGCGAACCTCGCGGCAAGCTTCGGCATGTCTATCGGGCAGAACGGGTGCGCGGGCGTGTACCCGGCGATGCTGGCCACCATCGTGGCGCCTACCGTAGGCATCGACGTGCTGTCTCCTACGTTCTTCGTGCCGCTCATCGCCGTGGTGGCCATCAGCTCGTTCGGTGTGGCAGGAGTGGGCGGGGGAGCGACGTTCGCCTCGCTCATCGTGTTGGGGACGATGGGGCTTCCTATCGAGGTGGTGGCCGTCCTCGCATCCGTGGAGCCGCTCATCGACATGGGTCGCACCGCCCTCAACGTCAGCGACTCCATGGTGGCGGGCATTACAGCCTCGCATGTTGCGGGCGGCCTCGACCGCTCGGTTCTGGACGATCCGGAGGCGCGTGTCACCGCCGAGGCGCACGTGAGCTGACGGGCATGAAAAAAGCCCTGGAGGGGGATGATCCCCTCCAGGGCTTCGCGCATCGGATTCGGCGCGTCCTAGCCGATGGCGTCGGCGAACCAGGAAGTGATGGACTGCGGGTGGGTGATGGCCGTCCCCACCACGATGGCGAAGGCTCCCGCCTCCATGGCCGCCTGCGCATCGGCGAGCGTGTGGATGCGACCCTCGCAGAACACGGGCACGTCGCCCGCTGCGGCGACGGCCTCGCGCAGGAACTCGAGGTCGGGGCCGGCGGTTTTCTCGCGGCCGCCGGGCACGTAGCCCGCCAGGGTGGTGGACACGATGTCCGCACCGGCTTCGAGCGCCCGCTGCACGTCGTCCATGCAGGAGCAGTCGGCCATGATCAGCGTTTCACCGCGCAAAGCCTCCACGGTCTCCTCGAAGGTGCGACCGTCGGGGCGGGGGCGTGCCGTGGCATCGATGGCCACCACGTCGGAGCCGGCGGCGATGCAGGCGCGCGCGTGGCGCAGCGTCGGCGTGATGTAGACGCCGTCGTGCCCCTCTTTCCAAAGGCCGATGACGGGGATTTCCACCTGGCCTTTGATGGCGGCGATGTCGGCAAGGCCTTGGCAGCGGATAGCGGCTGCGCCGCCGCGTTCGGCGGACAGGGCAACCTGCGCCATGGTTTCGGGGTGGCGCATCGGCTCGCCCACGTAGGCCTGGCAGCTGACGATGAGCTTGCCTTGCAGGGAGGAAATCAGGGAACCGGTCATGATCGTCCTTTCAGGGTATCGAGCAGGTATTCGGCGGCTCCGATGAGCGGGGCTCGGCTGCCGAGCGCGGCATCGACGATGGGCAGGCCGTGCATCACGGAAGGCGCCTGTCGCTCGAAGCCTTCTTGCAGGGCGGCTCTCCAGGCTTTTCCGGCGTTGCATACCGAGCCTGAGAGCACGACAAGTTCCGGATCCAACAGATCCGTCCAGGTTGCGATGGCTTCGCCGAGCACCGCGCCCGCCTCCAGAATGATGCGGCGTGCCAGCTCCTCGCCGTCTGCGGCGCGCCTGGCTATCTCGTCTCCCGCAAGGCGTTCGCCTCCTGCTGCGACGTAACGGGCTTCGATTCCGCTGCCGGCCGCGATGGATTCAAGCTCGCTGGCGGTGCCGCAGGCGCGCGGCGTGCCCAGCGCATCGGGGCAGGGTGTTCGCCCCAGCTCGCCTGCGAACCCGTGCGCGCCTAGCAGCACGCGGCCGTTCGCCACGATGCCGCCGCCGAGCCCGGTGCCCGCTGCGATAACGAAGCAGGTTTGAGCGCCGCGGGCAGCGCCCCAACGAGCTTCGCCGAGCGCATGAGCCTTCACGTCGTTGAGCACGGCCACGGGAAGGCCGAGCGACGCGCTCAGACGCTTGGCTACGGGCTGACCGGTCCAGCCGGGCATGAGCTCGTTGGCGAACGCGATGCCGCCCGTGCGCACGTCCACGAGCCCGGCCGTCCCCACGCCGATGCCGACAACGTCGTCTTCGGCATCGGCTACCACGTCGGCCACGAGCGAGGCCAGGGTGTCCAGCACGGCGCTGCCGCCGCGCTGGGCTTCCGTGGGAACGCTGCGCAGGGCGTCCACCGTCGGCGCCGCATCGGCGGCGGAATAGCGCACGAGCGCCCCCGCCATCTTCGTGCCGCCCACGTCGAAGGCGGCAATCGTGCATGGATGTTCGACGCTCATGCGGCGCTCACGCTACTTGCAAGCCGGAGCGCCGGGCGAGACGGGGCACGCATCCCAGTGCACCTGGCGGATCGGCGCGTCGGCGTCCATGAGTCCCGCGCGCTTCAGCACGGCGACGATCTGCTCCACGTCCTCGCCTTCGAGCGCGCACACGGGCTCGCGCATCTGGTTCGTGTTGAACACGCCCATCTGCCACAGCGCCGTCTTGAACGCGCCCACGCCCGCGCCGAAGCCCACGGTGGCCTTCACCTCGCGCGTGACGTACATGAGGCGTGCGAGGTGATTCTGGATCTCGCGCACGCGCTCCCAGTCGCCGGCTTGCGCGGCGCGCCACTGCTCCACGTAGCTTGCCGGATCGATGTTCGCCAGACCCGGAACCGAGCCGTCGGCACCGCCCAGGTAGGCGCCGTCCACGACCACCTCGTGGCCGGTCAGCACTTGCAGCGGGTGGCCGGCGTCCTCGTTCTGCAGGCACAGCCAGCGGAACGACACGTCGTCGCCCGAAGAGTCCTTCACGCCCTGCAGCACGCCGTCCTCGCCGAGGCGCACGAGCATCGTGGGATCGAGCTTCGTGTGCACGCAAGCGGGTAGGTCGTAGGCAAACAGCGGCAGGTCGGTGTGCTCGCGGATGGCGCGGAAGTGGCGTTCCACCTCTTTGGGACCGCCGAGAGCGTAGAAGGGGGCGGTTGCCACGAGGGCGTCCACGCCGTAGCCCGTCGCGCGCTTGGCCTGGTCGACCACGCGCATGGTTTCCATGTCGATGATGCCCGTGAGCACCGGTACGCGGCCGTGCACCATGGCGATGGCCTCTTGCAGAACGTGGTAGCGCTGCGCGTCGGTGAGGAAGGCAACCTCGCCCGAGGATCCCAGGAAGAACAGACCGTCGACGCCCGCGTCGATCATGCGGTTGATGGAGCGCTCGAGCGCCTCGAGGTCGAGCTGGCGCTTCTCGGTCAGCGGAATGACGACGGGGGGAATGACGCCGCGAAACGGTGAATCAGTCATAGGAGCAAGCCTCTCTCTGTTCGTCGGTAAACGGTAAAAGGGTAAACTTCCTCAGCGTAAGCGTCAACGCAAGAGGGCAGGTCGCCACATAAAAAGCGCCCCCGGTTCAACCGAGGGCGCAGGGGAAACGTCGTAAGCTTACTTGCCCAATTCGGGATGCAGAAGCGACGGAGCCGCTCCCAGAAGCAGCTTGGTGTAGGCGTCTTTCGGGTGTTCGAACACGTCCTTCGCCGCGCCGCGCTCCACGGCCTCTCCGGCGTTCATCACGATGATCTGGTCGGAGATGTAGCGCACCGTCTGGATGTCGTGGCTGATGAACACCATGGACAGGCCCAAGTCGCGCTTGAGGTCCATGAGCAGGTTCAAAATCTGCGCGCGCACCGACACGTCGAGGGCGCTGGTGGGCTCGTCGGCGATGATGGCGTCGGGTTCAAGCGACAGGGCGCGCGCGATGGCCACGCGCTGGCGCTGGCCGCCGGACAGCTGGCCCGGCAGGGCATCCAGCACGGAGTTCGGCAGGCCCACCATTTCGATGAGGTCGAGCACGCGGCGCTCGCGGGACGTCTTGTCGCCCACCTTGTGCACCACGAGCGGATCCATCAGCTGGTCGTGCACGCTCATGCGCGCGTTCAGCGCCGTGGCCGGATCCTGGAACACCACCGAGATCACGCGGCCGATGAGACGGCGCTGCGCAGCCGAGCGCTTCGTCACGTCCTCGCCCTTGAAGAACACCTTGCCCGACGTGGGCTGTTGCAAACCGCACATCACGTTGGCCGTGGTGGACTTGCCGCAGCCGGATTCGCCCACGATGCCCAAGGTTTCGCCGGGCATGAGCTTGAGGGTGAGGCCGCGCACGGCCTGCACCTTGTTCGGATGCAGGATGGAGCCCGTGCGCGTTTTGAACGTCACGCGGATGTCGTCGAGGAAGATGATGGGGGTGGGTTCGCCCGCTCCCGTTGCGGGCTGGACGCCCGCGTTCACGCGTTCCTGCTCGCTCATATGATGGCACCTCCTGGGACGTACGGTTTGATGCCGAGGCGCTTGAGCTCGCTGTCGGGCAGCTCGGCGTAGTAGTGGTCGGAGTCGGACACGCGCTTGAGCACGGGGCGCAGCTGGGACACCTTGTCAGGATGGCTGGAGCGCGGCGTGAAGCGGTCGCCCTCGGGGAAGTCCTTCGGGCTGGGGACGCTGCCGGGCACCTGGTGCAGGCGCGTTCCGCCGGCTTCGATGGACAGCACCGAACCCAAGAGACCGCGGGTGTATTCGTGCACGGGATGGCACAGGATGTCGGACACCGGGCCCTGTTCGACCACCTGGCCGGCGTACATGACCGTGATGGAGTTGGCCACCTCGGCGACGAGCGCCAGGTCGTGGCTCACGAACACCATCGCGAAGCCCAGCTCCTTCTGCAGCTTGTTCAACAGGTCGATGACCTGCTTCTGCACGGTCACGTCGAGAGCCGTAGTGGGTTCGTCGGCGATGATGAGCTTCGGGTCGCGCGTCAGCGCCATGGCGATGAGCACGCGCTGGCGCTGGCCGCCGGACAGTTCGTGGGGGTAGGAGTCAAGCGTGCGCTTCGGATCGAGTCCTACCAGCTCCAGCAGCTCCTCGGCCGTGCGGGTTCCTCCGCGCTTCGTGAGCTGCTTCATTTGGGCTTTGATCAGCATGGACGGGTTCAACGAAGAGAGCGCGTCCTGGTAGATCATGGCGATTTCGCGACCGCGCAAGGCGTTCATCTGCTTCTGATCCATGTTCAGCAGGTTCTGGCCGTCGTAGAGGATCTCGCCGGACACCTTCGCCTTCGGATCTAGCAGCCCCATGATGGTAAGGGAGGTGATGGACTTGCCGCAGCCGGACTCGCCCACAAGACCCATGGTCTGGCGCGGGCGCACCACGAAGCTCACGTGGTCGACCACGTTCACGTCGCCGTGGCGCGGGAACTTGATGCACAGATCCTTCACTTCCAGAATAGGCGGCACGTCGGTGCGCGCCTCGAAGCGGTCGGTGCGCGTCTTCTCAATCGCCTGAAGCTCGCTGAGGCGCTGTTCGAGCATCTCCGCCTGGGCGGCGTATGCCAGCGTGGGGTCGGCCACGAGCTTGTCGGCCTCGCGGTTCGCGCGGACGGCGGCGTCATCGGCCTTGACCGGGGCCTTGGGCGCGGCGGCCATGGCATCGGTGATGCCCTCGGACAGGATGTTCAGGCACAGCACGGTGATCATGATGGCCAGACCCGGGAACAGCGCCTGCCACCAACGACCGGCAAGCACGCCGCCGCGGGCGTCGGACAGGATGTTGCCCCACGTGGGTGTGGGCTCGGGAATGCCGGCCGAGATGAACGACAGCGACGCCTCGAATACGATGGCGTCGGCAACCAGCACGATGGTGAACACCATGACTGGGGCGATGCAGTTGCGGATGACGTGCTTCACGAGGATCCAGGGGGCGCGGGCGCCGGAAACGACGACGGCGCGCACGTAATCCTGATTGTACTCGCTCACCACGTTGGCGCGCACGATGCGGGCGATCTGCGGGATGTACAAAAAGCCGATCGCGAAGATGAGCGAGGGCACCGAGTTGCCGAACACGAGTACGAACGTGGCGGCCAGCGCGATACCGGGGAAGGACATGATGACGTCCAGGATGCGCATGATGACCTCGGACACCCATTTGCGCGCCACGGCGGCGACGGCGCCGATGATGGAGCCGCACACGAGGGCGAAGGCGGTGGCGCCCAGGCCGATGATCAGCGAGTAGCGCGCGCCGTACATCATACGCGACAGCACGTCGCGGCCTTTGTCGTCGGTGCCGAACAGGAACTGGGCATCGGGGGCTTGGCGTGCCGTGAAGATCTCAAGCGGGTTGTGCGGCGCCAGGATGTTGGCGAACACGGCGATCATGACGATCAGGATGAGCACGACGAGCGAGATGCGCGATCCGATGCTCATGGCCTTCCACCGGCGGAAATGCACCTTGCCGGGATTGGCTTCCATCTTATCAGTGAGGTTTCCTCGAAGTTTGACCATGTTGCTACACCGTTCTGATTCGCGGATCGATCAGGATATAAAGCATATCCACGATGATGTTGATGATGATGAAGGTGATGGCCACGCACAGCACGACGCCCTGCACGAGCATCGTGTAGCTGGACTGGATGCCCGAGAGGATGGCCATGCCCATGCCCGGGAGGTTGAAGATGACCTCGATGACCACGGCGCCGCCGATGAGGTAGCCGATGCGCAGGCCGAGCACCGTCACGGGCGTGATCAGCGCGTTGCGCAGCACGTTGCGGGCCACCACGACGCGCTTCGGGATGCCGGCGCCCAGCGCGGTGCGCACGTAGTCCTTGTCCAGCTCTTCCACCATGGACGTGCGGATGACGCGCGTCAGCTGGCCGGCCACGGGAACGCCCAGCGCGATGGCGGGCATGGCCATGCGGGCCAGCCAACCGCCCGGATCGGCCGTCAGCGAGGGCAGCGGGCCGGAGGCGGGCAGCACGTGCAGCATCGAGGAGAACAGCAAAATCATGAGCACCGCCAGCCAGAACGACGGCGTGGCGATGCAGGCGATGGAGAACACGCGGATGATCTGGTCGGGCCATCGATCCCGATACAAGGCCGAGATCACGCCGAGAATCACTGCGATGACCACGCCGATGATGAGGCCGAAGAACGTCAACTGCAACGTGACGGGCAGAGCTTCGCCGATGCGATCGGCCACCGAGGCGTTGTTCGCGCCGTAGGTGCCGAGGTCGCCTTGTACGAGGCCGACGATGAAGTTACCGTATTGCACGAGGATGGGATCGTTCAATCCGTGCTCCTCGCGATACTGCTCGGCTTGGGCTTCAGTGGCGTTCTCGCCAAGGACCGAATACGCTTGGTCGATAGGAGAGAGTGCCATGATGAAGAAGACGAGGATGGTGACACCGAAGATCATGATCGGCAACGCTATGAGGCGTCGTCCGATTAATCGTAGCAGGTTGCTCACCGTATCCCCCTTTCGCTTCGTGGGCTCGAAAGCCCGCTTGCACTGACAAACTGCTGCCTGCATCGCGCGCGCAGGCGCGGTAAGGCGTAGACAACCAATGGTATTTTATATGATTCGCACTGATTATGCGGAGAAATAAGAACGATCTTGCTTCGTGTCCGACGCCGTCGGTACGACCTCGCCGCTCGAGTTAGGACGGATTCCGTTCGCATACGAGAAACCAGCTGCTCCCGGTTCCGCGGGCATGCTCGCATCCGACGCATGCCTCGCCGGGACATAGCTCCCCGGAGCGAAACGTTTCGTCGAACAGGTCGGCGGGCAGCAGTCGTTCATCGGGTTCGGCACCTTCGATGCACGACGCGATCAAAGCGGACAGCTGGCGCATTCCCCGTGCGGTGGGGTGGGTGCCGTCGACGGCCTCGTAGTCTATGCCGAACGCCTCGAGGTCGGCCACGTTGCAGCCATGCTCTCGCGCAGCAACGCGAATGGCGTAGTTGTAGCTCTTGAACGGTGCGCCGCGAAGGTTCCATGCGAACGTGGGGCTCGGGCATCCGGCCACGCGTCCGGGGCAGAGCGTGCAGCACCATACCTCGGCTTGCGGGTAGGCTGCGCGCATCCGTTCCAGCAGCAGCCCGTAGGCGGCGCGGAAGCGGTCGATCGCGCCGGGCGCGGCGGCTGCCGGGGCGTGCGGTTCGATGGCGTCAAGATCGAGTGCGACGGGCACGGCGTTGCCGCGGCCGGCGGCTTGCGCCGTCGCGCCGCCCCAGCCGTAATCGTTGATGCCCATGAACACGATGACGACATCGGGCTGCACGCCGTCTTCGGCCAGCGCGTCGATGCGTTCTTGGCTGTTTCCGGCAGGGAAGCCGGCGCCTTCCACGAGGCTTCCGGAGAACGAGCTGTTCGCCAGCAGCCGTCCGCCGAGGCGTTCGATAACTTGGGACCACCAGGTGTCGGCGCTCGACGTCACGCCGGTCTGCTCGCAGCGTTCGCCCTGGTAGTACACGGCGAACCCGTCGGGGTTGCATCCATCGAACGTGCTGATGGAATCGCCGAGAATGGAAAAGGATCTCATAGGGCCTCTTTCTCAAAAGCAAGGGCCCGCTCCTTGCGGAGCGAGCCCTGGGGGTTGCCTTGCTCTACGGGTTCACAGCGCGCGCTTACGCCTTCACGCTCGCACCGAGGAACACGAGACCCGTCGTGGCGATGGGCTCGAAGCCGGTGATCTGCGTCTCCTGGTAGCCCGTGGCCAGCTCGCGGTGGAACAGCGGGTACAGCGGAACTTCCTCGGCCAGAAGGTCGAAGCACTTGTTCCACAGCTCCTGCTGCTCGTTGCCGGTGGCCTCGCGAGCCTGCTGCATGAGGGTCTGCAGCTCGTCGAACTTGCCGTCGCCGGCCTTCTTCCAGCAGCTGCGGCCCTGGGTCCACACGTTGTCGCCGTACCACCAGGACATCAGCAGGTCGGGGTCGTTGCCGAAGCAGGTCGGGTCGCCCGGGGTCAGCATGACGTCGTAGGGCAGCACGTCGGCCGACTCGGCCAGAGACGCCCAGTCGATCTTCGTCTCGTTGATGGTGCAGTTCACGCCGATGGCATCGAGGTCGTTCTTGATGCCGGCGGCCAGGTTCTTCACCCAGTTGTTGTTCGTCATCAGCTCGAAGCTCAGGTCGGTGACGCCGGCCTCGGAAAGCAAGCTCTTGGCCTTCTCGGGGTCGTAGGTGTACACCGTGGAAGCCTTGTGGTAGTTCTCGTGGCTCTCGGGCAGGAAGCTCGTCACCTTCGCGGCATGGCCGGCCATGGCGTTGGAGATCAGCTTGTCCACGTCCACGGCATAGTAGAACGCCTGGCGGACGCGCTTATCGTCGAACGGCTTCTTGAGCGTGTTGAACATGAAGAACGGCTGGTTGAAGCCCTGGATGTAGTCGACGGACGCGCCGGCGGCCATGAGCTGTTCGGCGTTGGCGTCGGGCACGTTCTCCATGACCTGGACCGTGGCCTCCTGCAGCGCGGTGGTGCGGGAGGTGTCGTCGAGCAGGATGTCCCAGTGCATCTTGTCGGCCGTAGCGGCGTACTTGCCGTTGTAGTTCGTGTTCGGCACGAACTCGATGGAGCCGCCGTCGTCGCCGTTGATGGTGTCGTACACCCACGGGCCGGAACCGATCGGCTTCGTCTTCAGATCATCCTCGGTCAGCGAGGCGGGGAACACCTTGACCACGCTCAGACGGCCCTTCAGCAGGCTGTCGAAGGGGTACTTCAGCGTGAAGGAGACGGTCTTGTCGTCCTTCGCGGACACCGTGTCGATGAATTCGAGGAAGGCGCCGTAGGTGGCGTCGGCCATGTTCTTCTCGAACGCGTTCACCACGTCGGCGGTGGTGACGTCCGTGCCGTCGGAGAACTTGGCACCGTCGCGCAGGGCAACCTCGTACTCGGTGTCGGAGACCTTCGTGGGCTCGCCGGCGGCAAGCGCGTTATAGGTCTTGTAGGTGTGCAGATCGAGGTCGTACAGGCCCTCGAACACATGCCACGTGGCGGCCAGCATCAGCGCGGAGCTGTTGCCGATCGGGTTGACGTTCGTGCTCGTGTAGGCCATGGCGCCGGTCAGCGTGCCGCCCTGGGCCGCTGCGCCGGCGTCGGTGCCGGCATCGGTCGACGGGGTGTCCGTCGTTTCGCCGCCGCCACCGCAGCCGGCCAGAGTCAGGCCTGCTGCAGCCGCCGCGACGGCGCTGCCCGCCAAGAACGTGCGGCGAGACAAAGTTGCTTTCAAAGGCTGTTCCATTGGTTTCCCTCCATTTCGGTATCGGGGCAGGAGGCCCCGAACGTACGTGCGTGCTTGCGCACGCGCACAACAGCAGTGCCCATTATCCGGGAAAACCCCCAGAAAATAAAGAACTTGTAAGATCAATGTTCTTATATTTGTTCAAATACGAGAATAATTCACCAGGGGAAATACGTGGTATCATGCGCCGCATGATACGAAAGAGCGATAAAAGTAACAGTTGGCTAACGGCGTTCCTCAGCCGCGAAAACCGACCGTTTCCCGCACTGGTTGTCCGTCTCTCGCGTCCAGCGTTGCCCGCGCCCGCCAAGTTGCTGGCGCCGCCCGCTTCGAACGAGGCCGTGCGCAAGTCCATGAAGGGTAACAAGCGCAGCAACACGAAGCCCGAGCTTCTGGTGCGCGAGCGCCTGCGCGCGGCTGGCCTGACGGGGTATCGGCTGCAGTGGAAGGTGCCGGGGCACCCGGACGTAGCGTGGCCGGGCAAGAAGGTGGCGCTGTTCGTCAACGGGTACAGCCATCGATGATAGGTGCTTAGCGTAAAAAAATATCGAGATGTATCTTGTTCGGCAGCACGTAAGGCTCGGTGTCGTTGTAGTAGTCGATCCTGGCGATCAGCGATTTAAGCAGGTCGTTCTTCGATTGCGCCGCTATGCTGTCGTCGGTTAAAAGGTCGATACACTCGTGTAGAGAGACGATCATTCCTGGCGTGTACTGCGGCGGCTTCAATTCCGACATCTCGCGTTCGATGCTCCTGATGTTCCTATCTGCCTTATCCTTCCTGTCTTTAAGCTCGTCAATCGAGTAGATTCCAGCTTCGAACGCTTCCATGGCGCGCGATCTAGCCGCCTCCTCCTTTTCGAGTGCTGTCCTCAACGAAGATAGGCGGCTCTCGTATTCCGATGTTCCGTCATCCGATCCAATGCGCATCTCGATATCGTCTATGGTTCGCTTGAGCGTTTCGATCAACACCTCCATCACGAGCGTTGCTCTAGCGCCACGGCAACCGTCGCATTCGCGCGTCATGGCTTTCGGTCGTTTGTGCTGGTAGAAATACGCCTTGCTCTTGCCTGAGCTCATCTGATGGTAGTTCATCGAGTAACCGCACTTTCCGCATCGCAGAATGCCGGCAAGCGGGTTAAGAAGCTCTCGGCCAGCGTGGACGCGCGCCGATTCGGTGAGTCTCCTCGTAATGCGGTCGAATCGCTCCTTCGGTATACCGCCCGTACCGTAGTGCAGGCCCTTGACGATGATGGGATCCTCGTTCAGCACCCGCACCTTGTGAACCTCGAACGTTTCCGGATCGAACACGCGCTGTACATGGCGTTGCGCGTATCTGACGTATCCGCAGTTCGCGGGATTGAGCGCGATGGCGCGCATTGCGGCTGCCGTCCAGTGGTATCCGCCTCTTGCTGTTGGGACATGCTCGCGATTGTAAGTGTCTGCGATTGCGCTGAATCCGTATCCTGCCTCCAGCAGGTCATAGATCCTCAGCATGTGCGGATGGTTCTCGTCTGGCCTTAGTTGCCAGATGCCCCTTATCCTTACGGCGGTCCATCCGTAGGGGGTTCTCCCCGTCGATTGCCAGCGCCCTTCTTTCGCCGAGCGAACTTTACCTCGGATCAGGCGGGCGGTGATGCTGTCCAGTTCGTCCTCGGAGCTGCGCAGCTCGTTCTTAAGCTGCTTCATGTCCGATTTCGATTCGGGATCGTATCGCTTATCCTCCGTTATCAGCCATGTTCCCGTGTATCGAAAGGCGTTGACTATCTTTTCCTGGTCGGCCCCGCCGCCGCGTCCGAGTCTGGATGCCTCTACAACGTACACGGCATCCCATTTTCCCGATGCTAGATCGGACAGCAGCAGCTTTATCGCATCGCGACCATCGATGGTTTCGCCTGATTTAACCTCGGTGTACCATTGGCTTATCTTGTGCTGGTTCTCGTCGGCGAGGCCGTTTATTATCCTGCGATGCCTGGCTAGTGTTTCCTTGGTTATCTCCTCTTTCGGGATCCCGGAAGAGGCGCGGCTGTCGTCCTCGCGCGACTTGCGAAGATATGCGCAGCATACCCAATTAGATGGCTGCATGGTACAATTCACCTGCCTTCCGTTTATTCGGTTGGTACTGCAGAAGCCTCGCGCTGGGTGGCCGCCCGTATGCGCGGGGCTTTCTGTTCAAAATACAGGCTTCTTACAGAAACTCTTGGCTTGCTCGGTCGGCATCGTCGGCGATTCCGCAGAGTTTTCTTAGGATATCGGCTATCGATCCGCAAGAAGACGCTTGCTTGTCGTAGTCGGCAAAAACGAGGCTCGCATCATTCCCTGAACTGCTCGTGTAGTCGATGACTAGCGTTTGTTTGCGAACCTTTCCTTTTACGGCCGAAGCTGCACCAGCAATAGCGCCTACTCCGCCAAGCAAAACACCCCCTGCCAGAGTTCTTCCAGCAGCGGACGATTCGTTGTCAAACAGCTCGCTTCCGTGAGATACATCCCTCACTTTTTCGTATCTCAGCTTGGCAAATCTGCTTCTGTCGACTGCCTCTATCTTCAGGTGGTCGTCGTAGAGCAGTAAGTTGCACGGTTCGTTTGGTTTGAAATCGCTAAACTGGTTGACGACCTGAAATTTCCGCTTGATGAGACAGCCGTCTTTTTTATTGAAGAGTCCCACTGGCTACTCCATTTCCTTGCTTGCCTGAAACCAGACCACAACACCCTCGAACTCGACCGTATGGTCATCGCCCTCGCTGATGACGATATCTTCGTACCCGTCCTCCCAGCTGTCGGGCGAGAGGATCATCGTGTTAGCCCCACGGTAGAGTCGCCTCATCACGTAGTCCTCGCCGTCGATGCTAACGACCGCGATCGATCCGTTCTGCGGCTCCATGCGGCGGTCGACGAAGATGTAGCAGCCTTCGGGGTACACCTTGCTCATGCAGTTGCCTTCAACCTGAAGGAAGTAGCCTTCGCGGTGCCTGTCCCATATCTCGTAAGGCAGGGCTACGTTGTCTTCGATGATGTCGGGGGCTTGCGCGTCTCCGGCGTGCACACGGCCGAGGAGGGGTGCGTATGCTTTTCGAGGCGTTGAAGGGATGATCGCGCCTTTCGGAAGCCCTTGAAAGGCGTCATCAAGGCAAAGCAACCATTCGGCGCTGCATTTATGAGTTCGGCAGATTTTTTCGATCAGATCGGATTTCAGCCCTTGCTTCCCGTTTTCGTATTTCCAGTAATTTTGCTGCGTGAGGCCAATGCTCTCAGCGAATTCTTTCTGCGACATGTCGCCACGAAGCTCGGCGAGTCTGTTCTTATGCTCCATCTCGATCTCCTAACAGCCTGTGGTTGTCTATATAAAACCAAAAGTTGAAAAAATGCAATAATTCTATTGATATAACTACTGACAGTCGTTATAGTGGTTAAAGTAACAACTATGAGTTTTAAGGGGGTGAGCATGAATAGGGTTTCAGCAGAACGGAAACTGAAAGGCTTGACGCAGGAGCAGCTTGCCCAAAATCTCGCCGTTGATCGGACGACCATCGTTCGCTGGGAAACGGGCGAAAGCATCCCGGACAAAAAGCTGGTCGCTATGCGCGACGTTTTTGGTTGCGATATCGACTGGCTTCTCGGGCTCTCTGACGAGCGTCGCACGGTCTCTTAGCGCCGTTTCTGGCCACCTCGCGCAATGGATAGCGCGCCGGCTTCACCGCAAAGTCACCTTGACAATCGCATAGAGCGCAGCAAGTAAGGAGCTTACATGGCTGATAAAAACCTCACTGTGATCGTGGACGGCGACTTCTCCGGCCTCATGGGCGGCTTGAAGGCCGCCAAGAAAGAGGCGAAGGCCCTCCGTAAGGAGTTGAAGAAATCCGTCAAGCTTCTCGCTAGCATCCGACGTTGACGACCGCCCTGCAGAACGGGCGTTTTGGATCGCCGAAGTCGAGCGTGAACGCCTTGCCGCAAGCGGGGCATTCGGCATCTAAGCCTTCTGCCAGTATCTCGGACACACCTTCTTCGATCAGTTTTCCAGTCCATCGCCGAAAGAACCAATATCGACGCTCTTGCTCATAGCGGCCTCATTTCCGCTGCGCTCTATGCGGTTGTCAAGTGCGACCAGTTTAGCACCGTGAAAACCGAATACCTGCATGTGCGGCTGCTGGAAAGGAGTCGCTT
>ENA-OXUB01000790-OXUB01000790.1-human-gut-metagenome-genome-assembly--contig:-NODE-790-length-15383-cov-27.270159_pt1 | contig 15383 bp, 17 predicted proteins | sample MGYA00249345_ERZ652652 | MGnify/ENA primary metagenome ERZ652652 (study PRJEB26925, sample SAMN05826496) | human gut metagenome | biome: ENVO:2100002; feature: ENVO:00000062; material: ENVO:00002003... | reverse complement strand
ACATTTGTTCATTCGCATTAAACTAATTCATGCCTAATAACAAAAAAGCATCACCGAAAGGTGATGCTCATAAGTCGCCATCAATACGATTTGACTTTGACCCTCATTTCCTAACCGGTTTACTTGTTGTGATTGATTTTTGATTCACGAACTAAAATGTACTGCCAACAGGAACGTTCTCGGCTTGACTCAAGTCGGCATCCGGGTACTTACGCCGTAACGCGTTTAAAAGCACGTGCTTAGCAATCTGATTATTTCTTGCAAGGATCGGGCCGTGAAAGTAGGTGCAGTAAACGTTCTTGTAAATGGCGCCTTCAGTGTGGTCCTGACCATTATTGCCATGGCCCTCCAAAACCTTGCCTAACGGGCGCTCACCCTTGCCAAGAAAGGTAATTCCCTGGTGATTTTCAAAGCCGTGATATTTTTCGCCGGTTTCTTCGTTTTGGATGACGACGTTACCAATAAACCGGTGATCCTTTTGCTTATCCGTGTGGTGGTCCAACGCGCCGATGCCCATGAGCTTTTCACCGTTGGCACCGATATAGTAGTGACCTAGTAGTTGATAACCGCCGCAAATTGCGACGACCGAACCACCATCTTCAATGAAGGAAGTGAGGGCCTGCTTTTTGTGTTGGATGTCCTTGGAAATAATTGATTGTTCGAAGTCCTGACCGCCGCCAAAGACGACGATGTCAAATTGGTCGGGATCAAATTCCTGATCCAGGCTCACAACTTCAGAGGTTAAGTCAACGCCCATTTGACGGGCGAGATACTTTAGAACCAAGATATTGCCGAGGTCCCCGTATGTGTTCATGAGGTCCCCATAGAGGTGGCAGACGCGAAGTGAGTAGGCCATTATCCCATTCCTCCCTTAATAAATCCCTTAGCGGCGAATGTTTTGCGTAAACTTAACATGGCGGTGTAGGTTGCCAAAATATAGACTTTTTTTGTGGGCGCCTTTGGAATCATGGCGACCACTTTGTCCAAATCCGGTTCAACTAAGTGCTTATCCGGATCAACGCCGGCCACTTGAAGCCGGTAGGTGATGTCTTTATACCGCTGACCGCCAGTAATAAACTGTTTAATGTTCATCTTTGGCAAGCGTTCAAAGTCCCCGTCCCAAATCCAGCTGGTATCGATGCCGTCCGCATAGTTGGCGTTCAATAACCCGATAAACGTAAACGGATCCTTGTCGGTGGAGATCATGTCAATCACTTGGTTAAGCCCAACCGGATTTTTCACTAAGATTAACGTTACCAGTTTGCCATCAACATTGATTTCTTCCTGGCGACCAAAAATCCGCTTATCCTTTTCAAACGCCTGCTTTGCCTGAGCCGGACTGACGCCCATAAATCGGCCGACGGTGTATGCCGCAAGGGCGTTATAGATGTTATACACCCCGCCAATCTCAATTTTAATCGGTTCACCGTCAATTTCAAAGCTAGACGACTTGGGTGATAATGCCGTGATTTTATTCAGGGCAAAATTAAGCTTGGGCCGCTCGTAACCGCAGTTGGGGCAGAAGTATTTGCCAAGGTTCGAGTAACTGATAAAGTGGTAATGAAGAATATGCTGACACTGGGGACACAGCACGCCATCGGTATTGGGCGTGGCCTTAATATCCTGATCGGGTTGGTTGTCGAATCCATAATAGATGATTGGGTTTGGCAGTTGTTTTGAATGAAAAATTGGCGCGTCACCGTTTGCGATGATGGTGGCGTTAGGGGCTAAGGCGACCCCGTTGAGGATTTTTTGATAGGTGGTGTAAATTTCCCCATAACGGTCCATTTGGTCCCGGAAAATATTAGTGAAAACGAAGGCCTTTGGTTTGATGTACTGGGTCACCTTAATAACGTTGGCCTCATCAACTTCCAGAATTGCCAGCGGCCGTTTCCCCTTTGTGGACGAGGCGTGCAAAAAAGTGGTAATAATTCCCTGTTCCATGTTGGAGCCGGTGGGGTTGGTCAGAATATGATCGTACTTCTCCTTCAACACTTGAACGGTCAGCGCGGTGGTCAAGGTTTTCCCGTTGGTTCCGGTAATGACAATGACATCGTAATTTCGAGCAAGCGTTGATAAAATGTCCGGATCCAGTTTCTTCGTGATCTTTCCCGGCAGTGAACTGCCGCCCTTGAAGAATGTGTGAAGAAACCAGTAGGAAGATTTCCCGGCAGCTGTCGCAATTGAACTTTTGAGAGACATGTAAATTACTCCTTCAAATGAACGTTATAAACTAGTATAATCAAACTCTTAGTTTATCATATTGCGGGGCAATCAGGGAGAATTAAGTGACAACTAACGAATTTTTAAGGATGAATATCGATATTTAGCAAAATATCTGTATAATGGAAGAGAAGCTTTCAAGGAAAAAAGGTGGAAAAATGGCGCAACTTTTTTATCGTTACGGCACAATGAACAGTGGTAAGACCATTGAAATTATCAAGGTTGCTCATAATTATGAGGAACAGCACAAAAGCGTGATTATCATGACCAGTGCGTTGGATACCCGGGAAAAAGAGGGGATGATCGAGTCACGAATCGGGCTGGAGCGAAAGGCCATCCCAATCGAAGACGACACCAACGTTTTCAAACGGGTGCAGGAAATTAATTCTTACGCCAGTTGCGTATTAATTGACGAGGCCCAGTTTTTGAAACGCAAGCATGTGTTTGAACTGGCCCAGATTGTTGACGAGCTGCATATTCCAGTGATTGCCTTTGGATTGAAGAACGACTTTCAAAATCGACTCTTTGAGGGATCGGAAAATCTACTATTGTATGCGGACAAAATTGAAGAGATGAAGACAATTTGCTGGTTCTGCGGTAAGAAAGCCACAATGAATTTGCGTCTTCATGACGGCAAGCCGGTTTATGAAGGTGAGCAGATTCAGATGGGCGGTAATGAATCCTACTACCCAGTTTGCCGGCGACACTACTATAATCCACCGATAAAGTAACAAAGTGAGGAATTATTAAATGGACGAAATTTTTGATCAATTACAGGCGGTCGTGGACCGCTATGATGAACTTAACGAGTTAATCAGTGATCCAGAAGTGATTGCCGATACCCAGAAGTTTATGAAGCTTTCCAAGGAAGAAGCCGATCTGCGGGACACGGTCGCCACATATAATAAGTACAAGAAGGTCTCCAAGCAATTGGACGACGACGAAGAGATGCTGCGAGAAAAGATTGACGATGCGGATCTGGAATCGATGGTAAAGGATGAAATTGCCGACTTTAAGGACCAAAAGCAGAAGCTTGAGGACCAATTAAAGGTGATGCTGTTACCGAAGGATCCCAATGATGATAAAAATATTATTATGGAAATCCACGGGGCTGCCGGTGGCGACGAAGGAAGCTTATTTGCTGCTGACCTCTTCAGCATGTATTCAAAGTACGCTGAGCGGCAGGGCTGGCAGGTTGAAATCATTGACAAGAACGAAACCGAAGTCGGTGGGTTCAAGGAAATCGTTTTGATGATCACCGGTGACAAGGTTTATTCGAAATTGAAGTACGAAAACGGGGCTCACCGAGTTCAACGGGTTCCGGTAACTGAATCAGCCGGTCGGGTGCACACGTCAACGGCGACCGTTGGGGTGATGCCCGAAGAAGAGGATGTCGATATCGACATCGATCCAAAGGACATTCGAGTCGATGTTTACCGGTCTTCCGGTGCTGGTGGTCAGCATATTAACAAGACATCATCAGCTGTCCGGATGACCCATTTGCCAACTGGGATTGTTGTGGCAATGCAGGATGAACGATCCCAGCAGCAGAACCGTGCGAAGGCCATGAAAATTTTGAAGGCCCGGGTTTATGATTACTATTCCCAACAAGAACAGGATCAATATAACGCGGAACGGAAATCGGCAATTGGGACCGGCGACCGTTCGGAGCGGATTCGAACGTATAACTATCCGCAAAACCGGGTTACCGATCACCGAATCGGGTTAACCCTTAATAAACTTGATAAGATTATGAACGGCGAGTTGGATGACATTATTGATGCGCTGATCGTGTCCGATCAGGCCAAGAAACTCGAGAATTTAACTCATGAATAAATTGCCAACTTACTTTGAAGCCCGCAAGTGGGCTTCTTTTCGTATTCAAAATTTAACCCAAGTTGATATGACGGCCATTGATTTTTTACTTGAAAAACAGCTCGGACTCACAACCGTGGGGCTGCTAAGCCACTATCGAGATGTGATGACCGCTGAACAGTGGCAAAAGTTCCAAGAGAATGTTGATCAACTGTTAGGCGGAAAGCCCGTGCAGTATATCGTGGGGCAGGCTGACTTTTACGGACTAACGTTAGCCGTAACGCCGGCCGTTTTGATTCCCCGAGTTGAGACTGAAGAACTGATTGATTGGGTGTTGACAGAAACTGCCGGTTATCAAAGCGACCCGCTTAGGGTACTGGATATCGGTACAGGCAGCGGGGCAATTGCAATCGCGCTGAAGAAAAGTCGCCCGAATTGGCAGGTAACTGCGAGCGACATTTCTGATGCGGCACTCAAAGTCGCCGAAAAAAACGCCCGCAACCTGCAGACGCCCATCACGTTTATTCAAAGTGATCTTTTTCAGAATCTCACCGGGTCATTTGATCTGATTGTCTCTAATCCACCGTACATCGCCATTTCTGAGAAGAGCGAGATGGATGCCAGCGTCATTGAAAATGAACCGGCAATTGCGCTTTTTGCTCCCCAAAACGGGTTAGCGATCTATCAACGACTGGCCCACGAGGCGGATCGTTATTTAACGCCGGCTGGTCGACTCTTCCTTGAGATTGGTTTCAGGCAGCAGGCTCAGGTTGAAAATATTTTTCATACCAGTATGCCGGCGGCGACCGTTATCGCGAAACACGATGTCGCCGGTCATGAACGAATGATTGAAATTAAGAAATGAGGAATTATACCATGGAAACACGCATTTTAAAGGCAGATCAGGTTAAGCAGGCCGCCGAATTTATTAAGAAGGGCGAGCTCGTCGCATTTCCGACCGAAACGGTTTACGGATTGGGTGCGGATGCGACTAACGAAGCCGCGGTTCGGCAGGTATACGCAGCTAAGGGGCGACCAAGTGACAACCCCTTAATCGTTACCGTTTCATCAGTTGAGATGGTTGAGAAATATGTCGATCATTTGAGCGAAGACGCTCATCGGCTCATCAAAGCGTTTTGGCCCGGCTCATTAACAATGATTTTCAAGCTTAAACCAAATGCGTTGTCTAAGGCTGTGACTGGTGGATTAGATACCGCGGCGTTCCGCTTTCCGGCCAATCAATTAACCCTATCGTTAATTTCGGAAGCCGGCGTGCCAATTGTTGGCCCTTCAGCAAATACGTCTGGTAAACCAAGTCCCACAACCGCCCAACACGTTTATCATGATTTGAAGGGGAAAATTGCGGCCATTTTAGATGATGGCCCAACCACCGTTGGCGTGGAGTCAACCATTTTGGATATGTCAGTTGACCAGCCGGCCATATTGCGACCGGGTGCCGTGACCGAAGATGATATTGAAGCCGTCCTTAAACGACAGGTCAATGATGAACGCCATCACGTTAACGCTGACCAGGCGCCGAAAGCTCCGGGAATGAAGTATAAACATTATGCTCCCAGCGCCCAGGTTTACATTGTCGATCCAGACGATCAGTGGACGGATGTTGCCAAATGGATCGAGGCTCATCCCCAGCCGATCGGCGTCATGGCGTTTCAAAATACGATTGAAGCTATTGATTGGCCAATGAACGCGCAGGTTTTGACGCTTGGCAGCAATTCCCGAACGGCAAGCCGGGATTTGTTCGCGGATCTTCGGGAATTCGACAATCACCCCGAAATTAAAATTATTTTTACCCAGGGCCTTATACCGACGGGGATTGGCGAAGCTTACATGAACAGATTGAATAAATCCGCTGGGCAAATGCATTTCAAGCAGTTATAATCAATGTATACCAAATAAAAAAATGATGAGGTGTTGCAGTTGAATTATGATTACAAGCAGGCAGATCCCGAACTATGGGATGCAATTGCGAATGAGGAAAATCGGCAGAAGCATAACATTGAATTGATCGCTTCTGAAAACATTGTATCGAATGCTGTTCGGGCTGCTCAGGGGTCGGTGTTGACCAACAAATACGCCGAAGGTTATCCAGGCCGCCGCTACTATGGTGGTTGTGAGTTCATTGACGTTGTCGAACAGCTTGCAATTGATCGGGCCAAAGAACTATTTGGTGCTGAATATGCCAACGTTCAACCACATTCAGGTTCACAGGCTAACCAGGCTGTGTACGCTGCATTACTTAAACCAGGGGACAAAATTCTCGGAATGGGTCTCGATGCCGGTGGTCATTTAAGCCACGGTGCCAAGGTCAGCTTCTCTGGTAAATTGTATGATTCTTATTCATACGGTTTGGATCCCAAAACCCAGTTAATTGATTACGACCAAGTTGCTGAGATTGCCAAAGATGTTCAGCCTAAGCTGATCATTGCCGGGGCCTCTGCTTATAGCCGGATTATTGATTGGGATAAGTTCCGGGAGATTGCCGATTCGACTGGCGCATACTTAATGGTTGACATGGCGCACATTGCCGGCTTGGTTGCTGCGGGTCTTCATCCAAATCCTGTGCCGGTTGCCGATGTTGTGACGACCACCACTCATAAAACCCTTCGCGGCCCTCGAGGTGGATTGATTTTAGCAAAGCAAAGGTACGCTAAGAAAATCAATTCCGCTGTCTTTCCGGGCAGCCAAGGTGGCCCATTGGAACATGTGATTGCCGGAAAAGCAGCTGCATTTTATGAAGACTTGCAGCCGGCTTTTAAAGACTATGCTGCCCAAATTATCAAGAACGCCCAGGCCATGGCAGCCGTCTTTGAGGCTTCCGACAACGTGTCCGTTTTAACGGGCGGTACCGATAATCATTTGATGACATTGAATCTGACAAAGGCCGGATTGAACGGTAAGCAGCTTCAGGATACATTGGATACGGTTCACATTACCACCAACAAAGAGTCCATTCCAAATGACCCGCTGCCACCTTCGAAGACAAGTGGCCTTCGTTTGGGGACGCCTGCAATTACCACCCGGGGATTCAATGAAGATGATGCTAAACAAGTCGCTCGTCTGATCCTGCAGGTGATTTCTGACCCTGAAAATGCTGATAACTTAAAGGATGTTTCCGCTAAGGTTGAACAACTAACCGAGGCCCATCCAGTCGACTAACATTTCATATCAAAAGTCTGAAACTAATTATGGTTTCAGGCTTTTTTCGCCAAATTCACCCACTTATATGTGATACAATTATCTAGAAAAAGAAAAGGAGTGGACAATGATGGGTAAGTTTCAAGTAATGGATCATCCGTTAATTCAGCACAAATTAACCATTATTCGTGATAAAAACTGTGGGACTAAAGAATTTCGGGAAGTTGTGAACGAAATCGCCAATCTAATGGCTTTCGAAGTTGCCCGGGATATGCCGTTGGAAGACGTGGACGTTCAGACACCAGAAGGCGTTGCCCATGCAAAGCAGATTTCTGGCAAAAAGGTTGCCATCGTCCCGATTTTGCGCGCCGGAATCGGAATGGTTGATGGCATATTGGATTTGATTCCCGCAGCCAAGGTTGGTCACATTGGCATGTATCGTGATGAAAAGACGCTCGAACCCCATGAGTACTTCGTAAAATTGCCGTCTGACATTGATCAACGGCAAATTTTTGTGGTTGATCCAATGTTGGCAACCGGCGGCTCTTCAATCATGGCCATTGACGCGTTGAAGAAGCGCGGCGCTTCCAACATCAAATTTGTTTGTCTGGTGGCAGCCCCTGAAGGTGTCAAGGCACTTCAAAAAGCCCATCCGGATGTTGACATCTACACGGCAGCATTGGACCAAAAATTGAATGATAAGGGCTACATCGTTCCTGGTTTAGGGGACGCGGGTGACCGACTCTTCGGAACCAAGTAGGCAAATTGGGATTGCATGTGATTGATGCAATCTTTTTTCGTATAACCCAACTAGCAGTTATTTGGGCCAAAAAGCGCCATAAAAATTGTATTTTATTGGGGCCATATACGATAAATAATGAAAGACTTTTTCACGATTTCCAAACGCAATGCAAACCCAATGTAACTTCACACTGTAACATGGGCTGATCCCCTAATTTGATAGGCAATAGCGGCTTTCAATATTGTTTTGAATTTTGTAATGATTGGTGGTATAGTTTCAATTGTATTTGGATGCTGAGATGTATTCATTACCATCGCAAAGTTCACTTTGGTATTAATGTCTTCCTGACCGAATGACCAGATTGATTAGCTTGCGTGAATCATGTCGTGGAAAGAGGTGAGATTTTAATGACCATTGGAGGGTCTAATCATACTTTTACATTCTTAGGACTGACGTTTAATCTAGGCAACATGATTTCAATTTTACTTGCATGTTTGATCGTATTAGCGCTAGTTTACGGCCTTTCCAGGCACATTACCATGAAGCCGGGAAAGGCACAAAATGTTCTGGAATATATCGTTGATTTCACCAACGGTATCGTGGGTGGTTCAGTTTCCGGTGAAGCAAGTAGAATGTTGGGCTTATGGGGCTTTACTTTGTTTTTGTTCCTATTAGTAGCTAACAATATGGGGTTGTTCCTGCACATAGATGTTTCGGGAATTACTTATGTTAAAAGCCCAACTTCCGATCCGGTTGTGACGATGACCTTTTCACTCATGACCTTGATGCTTGCCCAATATCTTGGGGTTCGCACGTTAGGTTACAAGCAACACTTTGAGAATTATCTCAAACCGTTTAAGCTATTCTTAGTCGTTAATCTTTTTGAAGAGTTTACCAACTTCTTAACATTAGGCTTGCGACTATTCGGTAACATTCTTTCAGGAGAAATGCTTCTGACAATGATTACCGGAATGGCAACAGGTGGTGGGCCGGTCATGTGGGTAGCAATGCTGCCGCTTGAGTTGGTCTGGCAAGGTTTCTCAGTCTTCATTTCATGTATTCAGGCCTACGTTTTCGTAACGCTGTCGTCCGTTTACATTTCTCAGAAGATTGAAATCGAAGAAGTATAACAAGATTTTAAGGAGGATTATTAATTATGGGAGCAATCGCTGCAGGTATCGCTATGGCAGGCGCCGCAATTGGTGGTGCTATTGGTGATGGTATTTTAATCGCTAAGATGTTGGAAGGTATGGCTCGTCAGCCAGAATTATCCGGTCAACTTCGTGGTAACATGTTCATCGGTGTTGGTTTGGTTGAAGCTATGCCTATCATCGCCTTCGTTGTTGCCTTACTGGTTATGAACAAGTAGTGACTAGTGAGTAAAAATAACAGAGAAGGAGGTGCCAATTGATGTTTTCATATTCGGTAGTTGGAGCTCAGCTTTATACTGGTGACATGCTGTTTGTTATGATCAGTTTCTTGATCTTGATGTATCTGATCAAGCTGGTGGCATGGAAGCCGATTACGAAGATGATGCAAAACCGTTCGGACAAAATTGCCAATGATATTGATTCCGCTAAAAATTCACGCGATAAGGCCGCTGAACTTGCACAAAAACGTCAGGCTGAATTGGACAAGACCCGTGAAGACGCGAGCGCAATCATGAACACTGCAAAACAGAACGGTCAGAAACAACGTGAACAAATCGTTGAAGATGCACGGAATGAAGCATCTAATCTTAAGAGTTCTGCTGAGAAGGATATTGAACAACAACGACAAGAAGCTTTGGCTAATTCTCGTAAAGATGTGGCAAGCCTTTCGATTGAAATTGCATCCAAGATTATTTCAAAAGAATTGAATGAAGACGATCAAAAAGAACTTGTTAACTCTTATATTGAAGGGTTGGGTAAGCAAAAATGAAATCAACTAACGTAACAGCTGCTAAGAAATATGCCAAGGCAATGTTTGAAGTTCTTACAGATTCAAACAACGTTGAAGATGGCTATGCTGATTTAATTGAACTTCGCAAAATTTTTGCTGCTAATCCTAAATTGATTGATATTCTTGATGATATGCGGGTTTCTGATGACAAGAAAAAGTCATTATTAGCACCCATCACTCAAAATGCATCTGACTTTATCAACAATTTTCTTAAGGTTGTTGCCAGTTATCAACGATTCCCAGATATCATTACCATTATTGATCAGTTCCAGAAGCTCTATGAGGACGACAAGAAAATTGTTCGGGCCGAAGTTCTTTCTGCAACTGAATTGGATGATGATCAGAAGGATCGCTTGGCGAAAGCTTTCGAAAAACGGGTTGGTGCCGCAAAAGTCATTTTTGATACGAAAGTTGACAAATCACTTATCGGTGGTATTGTGATCAAATCTTCCGATGTCATTATTGATGGAAGTGTTCGAACTCGAATTAATAAAGTTAAAGAATTACTGTTGAACTAACGATATCTATAAAGAGGTGAATCTTATGAGCATTAAAGCTGAGGAAATCAGTGCTCTTATCAAGCAACAATTACAAGGCTACCAAAACGAGCTTGATGTTAAAGAAACGGGTATCGTTACATATGTTGGTGATGGTATCGCTCGTGCGCATGGTCTTGAAAATGCGTTGTCTGGAGAGTTGCTCGACTTCGGCCACGGTGTTTTCGGAATGGTTCAAAACCTTGAAACCAATGATGTTGGTATCATGATTTTAGGCGATGACACAAATATCCGTGAAGGAGATTCCGTAAAACGAACTGGTCGGATTATGGAAGTTCCTGTCGGCGACGAAATGATTGGACGGGTTGTTAATTCACTCGGTCAACCAATTGACGGTAAAGGCCCAATTAAGGCCGATGATCATAAGGCGATTGAACATAAAGCGCCTGGGGTTATGGACCGTCAATCAGTTTTTGAACCATTACAAACTGGAATTAAGGCGATTGATTCGTTGATCCCAATTGGTCGTGGTCAGCGTGAATTAATTATCGGTGATCGTAAGACTGGGAAGACGTCAATCGCGATTGATACGATTTTGAATCAAAAAGACCAAAACATGAAGTGTATCTACGTTGCGATCGGGCAAAAGGAATCAACTGTCCGTGCATCCGTAAGTACCCTTGAACAGTATGGCGCAATGGATTACACGACGGTTATTTCTGCCGGCCCTTCTGAGCCAGCATCACTGTTGTACATCGCACCATATGCCGGGGCAACAATGGGTGAATACTTCATGCATAAAGGCCAGCATGTGTTGATTATCTATGATGATTTATCAAAGCAGGCCGATGCCTACCGTGAATTATCATTGATTCTTCGTCGGCCTCCTGGTCGTGAAGCTTATCCTGGTGATATTTTCTATACCCACTCACGTTTGTTGGAGCGGGCTGCAAAATTGAGTGACAAATTAGGCGGCGGCTCAATGACCGCGATGCCAATTGTTGAAACTCAGGCCGGAGATGTTTCCGCTTATATTCCAACCAACGTTATTTCGATTACTGATGGTCAGATTTTCTTGGATGCTGACAGCTTCTATTCAGGTGTTCGGCCTGCCGTAGATGCCGGGACATCAGTTTCTCGAGTTGGTGGGGATGCCCAGGTTAAGGCAATGAAGAAGGTTGCCGGGACTTTGCGTCTTGATTTAGCTTCTTATCATGAATTGGAATCATTTGCTCAATTTGGTTCTGATCTTGATGAAGCAACTCAGGCTAAGTTGAATCGTGGTGCTCGAACCGTTGAAGTTCTGAAGCAACCACTTCATTCTCCAATTCCTGTTGAAAAGCAAGTGTTGATTCTCTACTGCTTGACCCATGGCTTTTTGGACAAGATCGAAATTGATGACATCTTACGTTATCAAAATGAATTGTTTGATTTCTTTGATCATTCCCACAAAGATTTGTTGGATGACATTGCCAAAACTGGTCAGTTACCTGATACTTCCAAGTTGGATTCTGCCATCAAAGAATTTGAGGAAACTTTCCAACCAAGTAACCAGGATGACGGCAAATCAGCAGCCTCAACCGACGATCAACAAACAACTGCTTCAAATGACTAGATTTTAAGGAGGGTGAGATTACATGCCTGCTTCGCTTAACGATGTTAAACATCGGATTACTTCTACTAAGAAGACGCGGCAAATTACGAATGCGATGGAAATGGTTTCGCAATCCAAGCTGAACCAAATTCAAAAACATTCCGTTAATTACGCGGACTATGCAAGCCAAGTAAAATCTGTAGTTATGCATTTAGCCCAATCTCACATTTTGGATGGGTTAAAATCCTCAGGTCATTCAGCAGATGGTGATCAATCTAAAACTAAGAGAACTGCGTATTTAGTTATCACTTCCGATCGTGGAATGGTGGGTAGCTACAATGCCAACGTCATTCGAGAAACCAATCAATTTATCAGTAAACATTCTGCCGGTTCCGATAATTATACGATTATCGCGGTGGGTGGTAATGGCTCTGATTTTTATAAGAAGCGCGGTGAAAACGTTGCTTATGAGTATCGGGGTGTTAGCGATGTTCCGACATTCAACGAAGTTCGTCAGATTGTCAAGATGATTACATCGATGTATGATAAGGGCGAATTCGATGAACTGTACGTTTGTTACGAACATTTTGTTAACCGATTAATTTCCCGCTTCCGCGCCGAGAAAATGCTGCCTGTTGACAGCGAAGCCATTCAAGGCGAGGCCAGTGAGGATATTAAGGAAAAACAGCTAACTGCTGAATACGATGTTGAACCATCAGAATCTGAAGTGTTGAACGTGGTATTGCCACAATATTCTGAAAGTTTGGTTTATGGTGCCATTTTGGATGCAAAGACATCTGAGCACGCATCATCTGCAACGGCAATGAAATCTGCATCGGATAATGCCGATGATCTTATTTCATCTTTGGAATTGCAGTATAACCGGGCCCGTCAGGCCGCAATTACGACTGAAATCACTGAAATTACTGGTGGTCAGGAAGCTCTTAAGTCAGATAACAATTAGATGGAGGAATTAACTAACATGAGTACTGGTAAAGTTATACAAGTTATCGGACCAGTTGTTGACGTTGAATTCTCCTTGGACGACAAATTACCAGAAATTAACACCGCTTTGAATATTCACGTCGCCGACGACCAGATTCTAGTTGTCGAAGTTGCCCTTGATTTGGGTGATGGTGTCGTGCGTACGATTGCGATGGATGGAACCGACGGCCTTCGCCGTGGGATGACAGTAGATAATACTGAAGCATCTATCAGTGTTCCGGTTGGTAAGGATACTCTTGGTCGAGTATTTAATGTTCTTGGAGAACCAATCGACGGCGGTCCAGAATTTGGCCCAGACGCAGAACGTTGGCCAATTCACCGTGATGCCCCGAAATATGATGAGTTGAATCCATCAACTGAAATTCTTGAAACTGGAATTAAAGTGATTGATTTACTGGAACCATATATTCGTGGTGGAAAAGTTGGGTTGTTCGGTGGTGCCGGTGTTGGTAAAACCGTTTTAATCCAAGAGTTAATTCATAACATTGCCCAGGGTCATAACGGAATTTCCGTGTTTGCCGGTGTTGGTGAACGGACCCGTGAAGGTAATGATATGTACTTTGAAATGAAGGGGTCAGGAGTTCTTGCCCAAACCGCCATGGTTTATGGTCAAATGAACGAACCACCTGGTGCCCGGATGCGAGTTGCCTTAACTGGGTTGACGATTGCTGAATACTTCCGTGACGAAGCGGGCCAAGATGTGTTGCTCTTTATTGATAACATCTTCCGGTTTACTCAGGCTGGTTCAGAAGTTTCTGCCTTGCTTGGCCGAATTCCTTCAGCCGTTGGTTATCAACCAACGTTGGCTACTGAAATGGGTCAGCTTCAGGAACGGATTACGTCAACTAAGAAGGGTGCCATCACTTCAATTCAGGCCGTTTATGTGCCTGCCGATGATTACACCGATCCTGCGCCTGCTACGACATTCGCCCATTTGGATGCAACCACTAACTTGGAACGTTCATTGACGCAACAAGGGATTTATCCAGCCGTTGATCCATTGGCTTCAACATCGTCTGCATTGGCCCCAGAAATTGTTGGTCAAGAACATTATGATGTTGCAACTGAAGTTCAACACGTCTTGCAACGATATCGTGAACTTCAAGATATCATTTCAATTCTTGGGATGGATGAATTGTCTGACGAAGAAAAGACGATTGTTAACCGGGCTCGTCGTATCCAGTTCTTCCTTTCTCAAAGCTTCTCAGTTGCTGAACAATTTACCGGGCTTCCTGGTAAATATGTCCCAGTTTCTGATACGGTTAAGGGATTCAAGGAGATTCTCGAAGGCAAGTACGATGATATTCCTGAAGACGCGTTCCGTAATTGTGGACCAATCGAGGATGTTCTTGCCAATGCTAAGAAGATGCAGGGCGAGTTACACGGTGACTCAAGTGATGAAAAGCAAAGTGCTGCAAACTAAGGAGGGAGTTTAATTGGCTGATAGTTCAGTTATAAACGTTAGTATCGTTACTCCCGATGGAAAAGTTTATGAGCATACTGCTGACATGATAGTTGTTTCAACTCAGTCGGGGCAACTAGGAATCATGGCGAATCATGAGCCCGTCATTGCAACACTCGATGTTGATGAAACCCGAGTAAAGCATGACAATAATGAAGATGAGATTGCTGTTAACGGTGGTTTCATCGAGTTTTCAAATAACGCTGCCACAATTGTTGCTGACAGTGCCGAATGTCAAAGTGACATCGACGTTGCTCGGGCTGAAAACGCCCGTCAACGGGCTGAGCGGCTGATTGAAGCTGCTCGGAAACAAAATGACAAGCAAGCATTGGATCGGGCTCAGGTTGCACTTCGCCGTGCAATCAACCGGATCAATGTTGCCAAGAAATAAGCGTCTCCAAAAGATCGTTCAAGCGTTATGCTTGCGGCGATCTTTTTTTGTCTGTTAAGATATGAGAATCAGATGAGCCCTTCCCAATTGGAAACAATGTGTGCGATTGAGCATATGTAAGCGAAATTTTGAAGATCCGCATGAATTCCCATCAGCCGTGAAATTCAGAATGTGGGGAATTTATGTGAGAACGCGAACTTTTTCTTAAAAAACGCGAAAAAGTAGGACAAGTTTGCGTCTTTATGATATAGTGGTCAATGAATTGGGGGAATTTATATGAAAATGTTTGGCATCCAAGCCATCGTAACGCTCGTTACATATTTTCTATTTATTGCAATGGCGTTTTGGAGTGTTCAGGAAATCCATATTGAGCGCTACATCCCCCTTCGCGCATTACCGGGAAAGCTACTGATTGTGTTATTATCCATTACCATTGGGTATACGTGTAGCCAATTTTTTCTCTCAGTAATTGATAACATTAGAAATTTAAGCTATTTAATAACCCTGTTTGTAAAATTAAGTTAGAAATTTAAAAAGCCATTTGTGATAGACTTTTG
>ENA-OXUB01000782-OXUB01000782.1-human-gut-metagenome-genome-assembly--contig:-NODE-782-length-15615-cov-26.300064_pt1 | contig 15615 bp, 16 predicted proteins | sample MGYA00249345_ERZ652652 | MGnify/ENA primary metagenome ERZ652652 (study PRJEB26925, sample SAMN05826496) | human gut metagenome | biome: ENVO:2100002; feature: ENVO:00000062; material: ENVO:00002003... | reverse complement strand
ATCACCAAAAGGTGATGCTCATAAGTCGCCATCAATACGATTTGACTTTGACCCCTTTTTACGGTACCTATATTGCTATAGATAGACTCCTTGGACTCCACAATCCGCTGAAGTCAGACACCACAAATCCGTGCTTAAAATGTGTCCCGTTATCTAAAAATGTCACCGAGCCGCTTGCGCGGACAACTAAAAGTTGCGTGACCTTTCTCGACTCATCGCATACAATCATTATTGCATATTATGGGGATAATATCAAGGCACCCCCAATCCACTTTCGCCTACTTTTTTTCAGCTGTCTTGGCGGTCGCCTTACGCGGCGTTGACTTGCGGGTTGACTTCTTGGCGGTTGTTTTCTTAGCAGCTGACTTGCGGGCCGTTGTCCGCTTCGGCGCTGCCTTCTTAACGGTCGATTTTTTGGCTGGGGCTTTCTTGGCAGCGGCGCTTTCTTCAGCTTCCTTTTCGGCATTGGTTTTCATATTTTCCTGAACAGCCGCCAAATGGTCAGCCACCCAATCATTCATCATTGGGAGATAGGTATCTAAGTTCCCCACAAAATCATCCGCCGATGCGACCTCGTCGATCCGGAGGCCGGAAACGTTCACGTTTGGTGAGATCATCACCAGGTAAACGTTCAGTGGCAGCTCATCCTCATCCGAAATCATTTTATCAATTCGCTTAATTTCCGAAAGCGGCAAATTAATCAGGTTGGTTTCCAAACGCACCGACAAATCCGCGTCATCGACCCGAACTTCACCGTATCCCAATTTGCCGAGGTTCAATTGCTCCTCAACAAAATCATAAATTGGCCCCATGATATCATCCGGATTGGCAATAAAGTCTTTGAGCGTTGCCGTCGTGATCTTATGTTCAACTTTTTCGTTCGTTACATCTTCAATAAAACTGGTTACGTCTCTATTCAAATTTTCCACCTATTTCTTAAGTTGTTTATTTTTCATCCGTTTTTTGATCATTGCCGTCTGCAGCACCGACCGCAATTTGAACGCCAATCCATACCAATAAAGATTGACGATAATGCCGAATGCACTGAGAGCGGCCACGGCCAGTCGAATCAGGATATTCGCACTGCTTCCCGTGAACATCGTGGTGAGCATCCCCACCAGTCCGACCGTATAAATGGCAACCACCACGGCCATTAAGTAGTAACTAATCCGCACCTTCAGCACCGCTAATAAAATGGTTGCGGCATAGAAGGCCAGGGCAATGAACGTGACCTGCCAAGCCTCTGAAAGGACGACCCGCTGATTTAACTGCATCACCGGCAGCGTCAACAGCCAATTAACCAGCAGGAAGATCCCCATTGAAATGATTGCCCAGTAGATAACCTTCTTTTCTTCGTTTTTCAAATTAATCCTCCAATAATTCTGCAACAAAAAAAGATAAATTCAACTAATAGAATTTATCTTTCTATACTCATTGTTAGTTTAACTTATTTGTAAGCTTTAGAAAAGCATATTCAGGAAATCTTCCTTTGGAATGCCGGTGAAGTACTGGTTCAAGTCAACACTGTCAACGACTTTTTCAACGTCTTCCCGTTCAAAGCGCACGCCCTTTAATTTGTCCGCTAACTCGGTTGCATCCTTTGGCCCGAAGAAATCGCCAAAGAACGTCACGTTGGTAATCTTACCGTCATCAACTTGGAAACGGGCATCAATCGTGCCCGCAGTGAAGTGCTGACGCTTCTTAACGGTAAACTCTGGTGAATTCCCGTATACCCAGTTCCAGTTGTTATAAACGTCATCGAAAATCTTGTTAATGCCTTCCTGATCCTCATCGGTTAAATGATACTCTTTATCCTTGATTTGTGAAAGATCCTCAACGTGGAAGAGTTCCTTCAACAAGCGATCACGGAATTCAGGGGTGGTTAAGTTCTGATACTCGGGTGACAAATAGGGTTTCAGGTTGGTTACTCGTGAACGCACGGATTTAATGCCCTTGGACTTAATTTTGTCTTCAGGAACCGTCAAGGCGTTTGGAATGACGGATAAATCAACGTCCAACATCAGCGTGCCGTGTGAAAATGTCTTGCCGCCCTTGGTGTACATTGCGTTGCCAGAGAACTTCTTGCCATCAACGAGAATATCGTTTCGGCCACTGACTTCAACGGAAGTTGCGCCCATGTCATGCAATGCGTCAACAATCGGTTGAACAAATGATTTGAAGTCCCCGAATTCTTCACTGTCACTGTCAACCACGAAGCTGAAGCACAGGTTGCCAAGATCTTGGTAAACCGCGCCACCACCGGAAAGCCGGCGGGTAACAACGATGCCGTGTTCATCAACGTACTTCTTGTTAATTTCTTCAAGCGTGTTCTGGTTGCGACCAACAATGATGCATGGTCCTTCGATGTAAAATAGAAGTAATGGTTCATCAAAATTAATTTCATTCATCAAATATTGCTCTGTCGCTAGGTTGCGACGGATATCATTAGACTTCATAACGTAATAATACATATCGTGAATGGCCCCTTTTCATTTATTCTTTCACAAAGATAATGGTAGCACCTCACGTAAGCGATTACAATCACAAGCGTTCAATGCCGCCGCCGACCAATTTTTATTACTTACAACTGGCCCTGAGAATGTTATAGTTAAGTAGAGAACAAAACGATTACGGGGTGAAGAAGATGGAAGAAAAAAATTATCGAAATGTCTTAGTACCAGTAGATGGCTCAGCAGTGACCAATTCAGTTGTCGACCGGGCAATCTCGGTTGCACTGGCAAATGATGCGCATCTGGATATTTTAAATATCCTGGAGGTCAATCAGTTTAACCAGACATATGGAAGTGCTGTAAGCGGGGACGTTGTTTTCAAGCTTACTGAAAATACCGAGGATAATCTTGAGAAAATCCGGAAGCGGGCCGTTGAAGCCGGTGTGAAAGATGTTGATATTCATATTCGCTTCGGTAATCCAAAGCCAATTATTGCCCGGGAATTTCCCCACGACCACAATACCGACGTTATCGTGATCGGCTCTACCGGTTTGAGTGCCGTTGAACGCCTGATCATCGGATCGGTCACGAGTTATGTAACCCGGACGGCAATTTGCGATGTGCTGATCGTGCGGTCAAAGAATGATCCAAAACCTGTTAAGTAATTTTAAACTATTTGCGTCATAGTCGGACCAGACAAGTTACATTGCCACTGGTCCGTTTTATTTTTACGTCATTAGGAGGGTTAATATGCCACCCAAATGGACTTTTCATGAATCCGTACCCGCAGCTATGGACAACCGGTCCCTGAAAGCACTTCTTCATGAGTACTGGTTACTCCCCAAGCACCTGGTGTTTAGCATTCGAAAGGCAGAACGGGTACTGGTTAACGGTCGCTATCAACCAATTAATTTTCCGGTAAAGGCTGACGATCAAATCACCATGACCTTTTTACCCAGTGATTTTCGCCAGCCGTTTCCATCGGTGCTCGCTGATCCCACAACCACGGTTGAAGTCCTCTATGAGGACCAGAATCTCATCGTCATTAATAAACGGCGGGGCGATAAAACCCACCCCAACCAACCGGGAGAAACGGGCGCAACCATCAATCATCTGGCCGCTTATCTCCAGTCCAAAAACGGGCTGCCGTACATGGTGCATCGATTGGATCAGGAAACCAGTGGCGCCATCATCTTCGCTAAGAATCCGGCGGTTGTCCCCATCCTGGTAGCCAACATTGCTGCCAAACGCATCCAACGAACCTACCTGGCGTGGGTGAGCGGTCGCAATTTGCCCGCCACCGGCACGATTACCCTACCGATTGGGCTGGATCCGACCGATAAGCGTAAGCGCGCCGTCAACGGGCCCCACGCCGCTGCAGCAACGACTCATTATCACGTCGTCCGAAAGGTTGGTGGAAACACCCTGTTGGAGATTCAATTGGAAACCGGCCGCACCCATCAAATTCGGGTTCATTTGGCAGCCATTGGTCACCCATTAATTGGCGACCCATTATATAATGACACCGACACCGGCGCTTTAATGCTTCATTCTTGGAAGGTTGGCTTGGTCATGCCGTTCACCAATCAAGTCGTCACCGTCACCGCGCCAATCCCCAACGACTTTCATGACTTTGAACGCCGAATTCAGCAGACTTAACGATTTGGAGGCGATCCATTTTGACAACTCTATTAAGCAGCCATTCCGCAACCCAACTCTCCAGCATGATTCGCGCTGGTGAAGTTTCGCGAAATGAGTTAGCTTCCGAACTCATCGCAACCATCACCCGCGACAATCCACGTCTCAACGCAGTCACTCATCTTTGGCCGGATCGGGCCCTTAAAATGGCGGCGGAATTTAAAGATACCGGTCAGCCATTTGCCGGCATCCCGATTCTATTGAAGGGACTGGGCCAACCTCTCAAGGGCGAGATTGACTCCGGCAGTTCGTTTCTACTCAAGGACAACGTCGCTTCTGATACCAACTACTTCGTCAAACAGCTTCTTAAGGCCGGCTTAATTCCGGTTGGCGCAACCAACGCCCCCGAATTTGGCTTTAAGAACGTGACCGACTCAAAGCTTTACGGAAACGCGCATAATCCATGGAACGTTGATTATCAGCCAGGCGGTTCTTCTGGCGGTTCGGCGGCGGCTGTTGGCGCAAACTGGCTGCCAATCGCGGCCGGTAATGATGGCGGCGGTTCGATTCGAATTCCAGCGTCATTTTCAGGCACCATTGGTCTCAAACCAACCCGTGGCCGAGTGCCCACCGGTCCCGGTGAGTGGCGCGGCTGGCAGGGCGCTTCCATTAACTTTGCCCTCACCCGGAATATCCAAGATACAGCGACCTTGTTAGATGCCATGAGCGTCATTCAGTACGCCGCACCGTTTCAAGTTCCCCTTCCTCAGCGTAGCTTTCGGGATACGCTAAGCGACCTGCCTCAAAATTTACGAATCGCGTTTTCCACAACGTCTCCTGTCAAAACCCCGGTCTCTAGTGCCGCCAAGGAAGCGGTCCGCCAAGCGGTAGCCTTCCTTAGGGCCCATGGATACCAAGTCGATGAGGTAGATGCGCCCGTTGATGGGGTTCAATTAATGAGAACCTACTATATGATGAATGCAGGAGAAACCGCGACAATGTTTGCCAACATGCCATTGGACGACGCGACCATTCACGCTCATGTCGAGCCGCTCACCTGGGCCTTAGCCGTTACTGGACGGTCAATCTCGGCCGTTCAATACAGTCAGGCGCTCAGTTTCTGGGATCAGGTAACGGCGACTATGGATGACTTTTCGTCACAGTACGACCTCTATCTGACACCAACGACCGCCCATCAAGCCCCAAGAATCGATCAGCCTTTGGTTTCGGCTGAAAATCTCGACAAGTTGACGCATATCGCGGACTTCTCACCAGCGGAACAACTTCAACTGATCTGGGATCAATGGCTTGCCGCCCTCACCCTGTCACCGTTCACCCAGCTGGCCAATATCAGTGGTCAGCCGGCAATCAGCCTGCCAACCCACGTCGAAAACGGCCTGCCAATCGGCATTCAATTGATTGCCAGAAAGGGCCGCGAAGATCTATTGCTTCAAATGGGAAACTTATTTGAAGCGGATGGCGCCTTAAAATTTAAAATATAATTGATTTTTCACTCAAACCGGGTTAAGCAATTTGTTAAGTTGCCTAATCCGGTTATTGTTTTGACATGAGATTTCGAGCTTAAATACCTCTCTAGTTTTACTGGGACAAGGATGTTACCGGATTCTTGGATTTTGTTAAAGGTGAGATAATTTGATAGCGTATCGGTAAAGGCAGCAGTACAATTTGCTTAAATTCAACTCCCGCATCAACCGCTTGGAAAGGATCAGTGATGACCGATGCGTAAACTAATTGGCTTCTTTCTTTCAATTGCCGTCGCAATTTCAATGTTAATTGATGGCTATATTGTCTTCTTAAACGGGCCGCGACACCTCGCAACGACTCGCGGGGATTCCGAATCAGAATCTTCCTCCTCAGCCAAGAGCAGTTCAACTCAACATTCCGGTCAATACAAGAACGGAACATTTACCGGTAAAACCGTTAAAACTGAGTGGGGAACCGTTCAAGTTCGGGCATCCATTCAAAATGGGCAATTAACCACCATTAACGTGCTTAAATACCCCAACTCGGAAGATTACTCGCGGAGATTAAACAAACGCGTACTGCCAACCTATCAGGCGGAGGCGATTAAAGCTCAGAGCGCAAACATTCATCACGTTTCCGGCGCGACCGTCACATATCACGGATTTAAAGGCTCACTTCAGGATGCGCTTAATCAGGCAAAACAGAGTAACCAGCAAAATCAGCAGCCCAGTGGCAGGTGATCATCATGCAATCAACCAGTTATCCATTAAAAACAGCAGTCATTAACAAGATGACCATTCCATTTACCATTCGAATCGCCCTCAGTCATGAAATGAACGGTTTCAACCATTTCTTTTTGGATTTAATCCGCTTAATCGCCCAGGATCTCACAATAATTGATCGCGAATTTTCACCATTTAGGTCCGAATCGCTGCTTTCCCATTTCCGAAATGGTGACCTCAGTCCCTTGGAGACGTCCGATCGATTTGCGGAGGTTTTTACCCTTTCTCAAACGGCCAAAAATGAAACTGCTGGTTTTTTTAATCCATTTTTTGATAGCGGTTACAATCCAACTGGGCTTGTCAAAGGTTGGGCCATCAACACCATCTTCGATCACCGATTACGCCCCTTGCTCGCCGATCCGGAAATTGTTGGTGTTTCATTTAACGGCGGTGGTGATATCATCACCGCTGTCAATTCAACCACAAGCTTTAGCTGGACTGTTGGCATTGAAGATCCCAACGATGACAAATTGATCCTGGGAAAATATGACCTTACCAATCAGGGAATTGCCACTTCCGGTCTCAACCGCCGTGGTGAACACATTAGCCGAACGCCAAGCACCATTAAACAAGTCACCATCATTAGCGATAGCCTGGTGTTCGCTGACGTGTGGGCAACCGCCGGAATGGCAGCGGGAACAGGCACCTTTAACCAGCTAATCCGTACTTACCAACTAAGCGGTGTCTACGTTGATGGTCTGCAGGATCAGGTTCCCTTTTCGAGAGGAGAAATTCAACATGTTAAAACACCATAATTACGCCTTGGGGCTCACATGGGCCATCATCCTCTTCGTAGTTCCACTGCCGTTTATTCAAACCCTTGCCGTCGGCCTGCCAGCAGATTACTCAGATGAATTTCAGGCGATTTATTTTGGGGCGATTGCCTATGCCTGGATGTTAGTTGCAATCTATTTGAGTACCCGGCCAAAGTGGTTAGACCGCCTTATTGGGCTGCCGGATATGTACGTCATCCATGGCATCATCAGCATTGCCGCCATTTACCTTATCTACCTCCATCAAAGCGAAACTGAATCGATGGGCTGGATCAAAACCACCGGTAACTGGGCGTATTGGCTGTTACTAGGATTGTTGGGCTATTCGCTCATCTTCATGGCGGGCTGGCTGACCAGCCGTCTAACATTCCTCAATACGATTAAAACTTGGCTGGAGCCGCTATTTAAACACGAAGTATCCATTTGGATTCACCGGCTTAACCTGGTGGCAACCGTTCTGGTCTTCATCCACGTAATTCTAATTAACTACGTCACCGCAATTAAACCGTTTATGTTCTGGTTTTACCTTTACAGCGCATTTGCACTAATCACTTATGGCTGGTCGACCTACCAAAATTGGGTTGGCACCACCCGCGCGTCATTGACCACCAATACAGAAATCGCCGATAACGTCCGTGAACTGGACATTCAACCAAATACCAAGCTCAATCTACTGCCCGGTGACTACGTTTTTATATCATTCCCAACAATGAAAGGATTGAAAGAAGGTCATCCCTTCTCAATTGTCAATTCACCAACTAATTCCGATACCATCAAACTCGCCATTCGCGGTGACGGCGACTTCACGCGATCGCTGGCCCAAGTCCCGACCGGCAGCAAAGTGCGGATAACCGGTGGCTACGGCCGCTACCAGCAATTTTTAAATGAACGGCCGGAATTCTCAAGCCTTGTGATTATCGCGGGTGGCATTGGGGTGATCCCGCTACTGTCGATTATTAGCAGTCATCCCGATGATGATATTCATTTCTTTTACACCGCCCATCGAAAGGCCGACCTGCTCTATTCGAAACAACTAAGGCGGTGGCAGAAACGGCCAAATTTCAAAATGTCCCAACAGGTCGGGCGATTCACGGACTCTGAAATTATTCGGCAACTGCCTGAAAATTGGCAAACTGAATCACTGTTCCTTATTGGTGGCCCAAGCAAGATGATGCGTCATTGGAAACGCGTCCTCTATCGTCATGGCGCTTCAAGCGGCCAAATATATTCTGAAGAGTTTAACTGGTAAATCCGTTGGCAATTCGATAACGGCAAGTTTCCTTTGAACTTAGTCAATAACAAAAGAAGCTGCATTTCCGATTGGGGAAATGCAGCTTCTTGTCTTGACCGGCAGGACAAATGTCCCGACCGTTCAGATTTTAGTAATCGTTAAATTACTTGTTAAGTGGTGTCCAATTCCATTGAGTTACTTCAGGAAGATCGGTACCAACTTCGCGAATGTAAGCATTGTGCTTGTCAATCGTGTTGTTCATACGTTGGATGAAGTAGCTACCCTTAACTGCGTATGATGGAATGTGAGCCACAGCATCAGCAGCAAGGTGGAAGCGATCCAATTCGTTCAAGACACGCATATCAAATGGCGTGGTGATATCACCGTTTTCACGGTAACCATGAACGTAAAGGTTGTGGTTATGACGATCGAAGAAGATATCCTTAATCATATCTTCGAAGCCGTGCCATGCAAAGATAACAGGCTTGTCAGTTGTGAACAAGTTATCAAATTCTTCATCAGAGATACCACGAGGATCCTTCTTAGGTGAGTTAAGACGCAGGATATCAACAACGTTGATAAAGCGAATCTTCATCTCAGGGAATTCCTTGTTCAAGATTGAGATTGCGGCCAAAGCTTCCAGGTTAGGTTCGCTACCAGCAGCAGCAAAGACAACGTCTGGTTCTTCACCCTGATCAGTTGATGCCCAGTCGATGTAGCCAAGACCATTCTTAACAAGGTTTTGAGCTTCATCCATTGAGTACCACTGACGACGAGGATGCTTTGAAGTAACAATCAAGTTGATCTTTTCGTAAGTTCTGAATGCGGAATCACCAACGGCTAACAATTCGTTAGCATCAGCTGGCAAGTATTCACGGATGAATTCAGGCTTCTTTTCAGCTAAGTGGGTTAACATACCTGGATCTTGGTGGGTGTATCCATTATGATCTTGCTGGAATACTGTTGAAGTATCAACAAAGTTCAATGATGGGTATTCCTTACGCCATGATTGTTCCTTAGCTTTACGTAACCACTTGAAGTGTTGAGTCAACATTGAGTCGACTACTCGTCCAAATGATTCATAAGTTGCGAAGAAACCGTGACGACCAGTTAATACGTAACCTTCAAGCCAACCTTCAGCTTGGTGTTCTGACAATTGTGAATCAATAACGCGACCGGCGTTAGCCATGTTCTCGTCATATGGTTCATGAATGTCTTCCATCCATTGACGCTTACCATCATCAAGTAAGCTGTAAAGACGGTTAGACTTGCTTTCATCGGGACCGAAGCCACGGAAAGTAGTTGGGTTCAACTTAGAAACAGCATCTAACCACTTGGACCATTCAACCATATCTTGGCGTTGTTCCGTACCACGCTTATCGAATTTAACTTCGAAGTCACGGATATTAGGGAACTTCAATGGTTCTGGCTTGATACCACCGTTAGTAATTGGGTTAACTGACATCCGTTGTTCGCCCTTAGGAGCAAATTCACGGATTTCTGGCTTCAATGTGCCATTTTCGTCGAATAATTCTTCCGGCTTGTATGACTTCAACCAGTCAACCAATTCATCGGCATGTTCCATGTCATTTGCATCAACAGGAATTGGAACTTGGTGAGCACGGAATGAACCTTCGATAGGGTTACCATCGAGATCCTTCTTAGGACCAGTCCAGCCTTTAGGTGAACGGAAGATGATCATTGGCCATACTGGTAACTTAACGTTTTCAGGAGTCTCGTTTTCACGAGCATTCTTTTGAATAGCCTTGATCTTTTCAATAACAGTATCCAATGTCTTGGCAAATTCAGCTTCAACCTTCGCATGGTCAGTATCAGCAGTTGCTTCAACAAAGTGGGCTTCCCAACCCATACCTTTGAAGTAATCAGTCAATTCTTCATCACTCATTCGTGAAAGAATTGTTGGGTTAGAAATCTTAAAACCGTTCATGTTAATGATAGGCAATACAGCACCATCGGTAATTGGGTTGATGAACTTGTCAGAGAACCATGATGCAGCCAATGGGCCGGTTTCTGATTCACCATCACCAATTTCAACAGCAGCGATTACATCTGGGTTGTCCAAGATTGCACCGGTACCATGTGAAAGTGAGTAACCAAGTTCGCCACCTTCATGGATTGAACCTGGTGTTTCTGGTGCGGCATGAGAAGCAACTCCACCTGGGAATGAGAATTGCTTGAACAATTTCTTCATACCTTCTTCGTCTTGAGAGATGTTTGGATAAATCTCTGAATAACTACCGTCAAGGTATGAGTTAGAAACCATAACTTGGCCACCGTGACCTGAACCTTCAATATAGAACATGTTCAAATCGTACTTCTTGATGGCACGGTTCAATTGAGCGTAGATGAATGTTTGAGAAACAATTGTGCCCCAATGGCCAATTGGCTTAACTTTAACATCATCTGACTTCAAAGGACGCTTGAGCAATGGATTGTCACGCAAGTATAACTGACCTACTGAAAGGTAGTTTGCGGCACGCCAGTACTTGTCTAGCAGATCCAAATATTCTTTGGAATCGTAATCTACTGTCATTAATTAACACTCCTTCTAAGATATAACAACAAAGCTACTGTATAGAATGTTCGTAAAATTCATCAATTAGCCTTGAATCAATTTACATGACTAATACTAAACTATTCTCAGTAAAAGTCAACCTTTTTGCAAATTGATACGGTCCAATATTTTGAGCTTCCAAATTCCTATACTTATATGCCATTATGCGTGATGTAAGGGTAATAGTCCATTAATTCTTCCATATTGTAACAAAAAATTTACAGGCCAAAAATGCCGATAAATTTGACCCGCTATTTTAAGCTGAAAGACCCGCTCAACTAAAAAACACGCATCCCCAAAATGGAAATGCGTGCCTCCAGCTGCCATCAATTGACGGCCATTTATCGGTTTTCGTTTAAATCAACGAACGTATTATAATTCAAGTATTTGTAATGCAGGCGCATGTTGGAAACTTCAAACGGCGTGCCATCATCCAGGAAGAAAATGCCTTCCATAACCCCAACCGGTTCGACCGGTTTTAGATTCAGCAGCTTCTGGTCCTCACCGGTCGACGGCTCCGTCGTGATTGTCATAAATGACTTGGTCACCGCTTTACCCGTTGTATCTTCAAAGTAATTGAAGATCGATCCTTCAACCCGTTCCTTGTTCAACTCCGGAGCCACGCGAATTGGGATGTAGCCCAGCTCAATCATAAATGGCTTATCCTCAAATGTCCGCAGACGTTTGATTTCATAGACAAACTCCCCGGGATCCAGAAACAGCTCCGTTTGTAATTCGTCGCTGGCCGGAATAACGTTGAAGTCCAACAACTTAATCTTGGGCACTTCGCCGTTGCTTTTGAAACTATCCGTGACCCCCAAGTTAGACCCTTCATACTGGAAGATCGATCGGTTCTTTTGAAACAGCGGGTTGATGAAGGTCCCCGAGCCCCGTTTTTTGAAAATTATCCCCTGGTTTGCCAAAACATTCAAAGCCCGTTTGACCGAACTGCGGCTAACACCGTAAGATTCGCTGAGACTACGTTCGTCTGGTAAGCGCTTTGAATCGAACTCGTTTTTCTTAATTCGATCCTTCAAATCTTTCATGATGTTTTGATACACTAAATCAGCCATGCTGTCTCCTTAATTCATTCGTTCATTGACATTATTAAATAAGTATACCAGATATTTATTGCAAATTCAGACGGAAATGCCGGAAACGATGTGCTAAAATGTTCCTGAGGTGTTACGAAATGGCAAAGAAGAAGCATAAAAAAGTTCATAAAACATTAGTTGAACAAATTCTGGATAAAAACAACATTCCGTTTGAGCAAAAGGAATTTCCGACCCATCAGGAAGGCGACGTCGCGCAAATCAGCGTGGACCACGTTGACGAAAATGAACACCAAATTTTCAAAACCCTGGTCCTCACTGGCAAGACAACTGGTCCGGTTGTCGGGGTGATACCGGTCGATGAACATCTTGACGAAAAGAAGCTCGCCAAGGCGTCCGGCAATAAAAAAGTCAGCATGGTGCCGTTAAAGGATCTTCTGAAAACAACCGGTTACCAGCATGGTGCCAACACCCCGATCGGTATCTGGGAAAAATTTAAGTATCCTATATATATTGACCAGGAAGCCCAACAAATGGGAAAAATTATCGTTTCCTCAGGTCAGATTGGCCGCTCGGTGATGGTTGACGCCGAACAAATGCGCCAGCTGGTCCACGGAACGTTTACCGATTTAAAGGAAAAATAACAAATGATCAAGTCAATTATCATTGATATCAGTGTGGTACTCGGTTTACTAATCGGCGTACCATTTCTTTTTATCTATATTTTGGCCGGTATCAACCGGCAATCAAAAGCGCTTCTAGTCCGTCGCTTCGGCGTTCGGAGCCAGGTCTTGTTCGGCTGTTTGGGGATTGTGGTTCACGAACTGAGCCACTTAATTGTCGCCATTATCTTCGCCCACCAAATTGTGAGCGTTCGGTTGATCAAGTTCCCAAAGGACACCGATTCCAGTCTCGGCTACGTGAATCATCGCTGGAATCCCCATAATCTTTACCAAAGCGTCGGCAACCTCTTCATTGGCGTGGCCCCGGTTTTTGGCAGTTGCGCGGTCATTGCGCTGCTGGTCAAATTACTGATTCCAAATGCCTATCAGTGGCTGCAGGCGATTGCTCAGGACCCCCAGACGATTATCAGCCTGCCCTTACCTTCAATCAACTGGCTCAGTAGTCTTTGCTTTCTCTTATTGACCGCCAACATTTGCATCGGCGGCTTTGACCTGAGCGCTGCCGACTACCATAACGCCCTTCAGGGACTTTTCAAGACCATCGTTGTCATTGTTTTTATCACGCTGTTACTGTTATTCATGCCGTTTCAGGCCGCGATTTTTAGTGCCGGTATCCAGCTCATTAAAATCATGGTGCTCATTTTGACCGGAAACGTCATCATCTCGCTGATTGTCAACGGCCTGCTGCGTTTCTTGTAACTAGCGTTCCCCCTGCCACTCGGCCACAAACTCCTTTAAAAAGTCGCGCATCACCTTTTGGCGGTGGGCGGCAATTTTTTTGGCCGTCGGGGTATTCATGTCGTCTTCGAGTTTGAGAAGCTTTTCATAAAAATGATTAATAACGGTGCCCCGCTGACGATATTCAGCCTTGTCCATGTTGGTTCGGGGCATGATACGCGGATCGTACATCACTTCGCCAAAGTGACCGCCAAAATAAAACGTCCGGGCAATCCCAATTGCCCCAATGGCGTCTAAGCGGTCAGCGTCTTGAACAATCTGCCCTTCAATGGATAACTGGTATGTGTTCTGAAGGTTGGCGCTAAATGACATGTGGTCAATAATCTCAAATACGTCCGCGATGAATGCGTCGTCATACCCAATCTCGACCAACTTTTGCCGAATTTTGGCTCGTTTTGCGGCTGGATTCGTCGTAACCTTGTCATCGCTCACGTCGTGGAGATATGCGGTCACCAATACCAGCTCATCGTTGGCTGTTTCAGATTCCAAAATTTTTCTCGCCAAGCTGACAACCCGCATGATGTGGGTAAAGTCATGGCCCGACGTTTCAAACGCCAGTTCCTGTTGAACGAAAGCTCTGATTTGTCGTAATTTTTTTATCATCACACTACCTCATTTACGTCATTTTTCGTCACCTAGGCATGACGATCTTGATACATCGTGATTAAATCACTAAGCATCCGCTGGTATGAGTCACCCGCCGGTATTCGCGGATCATCGAACCAGCCGCTGCCCTCATTAAAAATTTCGCCAATCATGATATTTCTAATTGCACGGCTTAAGAGGATCCGGTCTGCTTGATCACTCGTTATCCCAACTAATGCCCCGTCAACGCTTGCCCGAATTTCCCGAATCAAATTTTGAATCTCTGGCACTTTTTGAGCGGTTGGGGAAATCGCCATGATCGTTTTAAACAACCCAAAGTTTGCCAACGCCACTTTTCGAAATTGGCCTGCGGCTGCGACAATGGCTTTCCCTGAATCGTCAGACTTATTGGCTTGCTGCATTGCCGCCAATAATTGTCGAAGGACCCAGGCAAACAGTTCATTTAATAATTCCTCACGATTTTTAAAATACGGGTACAGCGCCTGCGAATGGGTTCCGAACTGCTTGGAGAGTGTCGTGAACGATAATTGCTGACCTGAATTGAGCATGTCAGCGGCTCGGTTCAAAATGAGTTGTTTTGAGAGTTTTCGCGGTTTGGACACGCATACCCCTTCTTTCGCCATAAACGGTTGAAAAGTTTAAAAAGCAGTCTATAATTACAAACTGTAAATATAAATTACAGTCTGTAAATAAACCTTATCCCACTTTAATCGAGATAACAAGTAACTGTGGAACAAAGGCGAAATTCGTGAAAAGAAGTGTCTGGGTATGACAATTCTCATCCTTCTATTACTTGGCTTTGTGGTTGGCACATTGGTGACCGCCATGGGTGGTGGCGGTGCGGCCATTTATTTGGGCATTTTGACGGCATTCTTCCACTTAACTCCCCATTCAGCAGCCGCCACATCACTGGTGACCGCCTTTTTGCCGCTGTTAATCGGCGCGTACGCTTATTATCGCCAGGGCAGTATTCAATTTAGCATTGGCTCAAAAATGCTAGCAGTTGCCCTGCCAGCCGTCGTTATGGGTTCGCTAATTGCGCCCAGCATCCCCGAACTCATCTACCGAGTCATCATTGCGGGAATCCTCATCCTGTTAGGGATCCAGATTCTTTATCGGACCAGCAAACCCAGTACCACTCAAAAATCTCCCCGTGGCCGGCGGTTACTGATGGTCGCCTTTGGCATCATCAGTGGCCTTATGGTCGGTATCGGCGGCCTCAGTGGCGGCGGCCCCATTGTTGCGAGCCTCCTGTTAATGGGGTTGGATACGTTACAGGCAACGGCAACCTCTTCATACGTTTTGGTTGGAATGACATTTGTCGGCATGCTGTTTCATATTTCCACGGGCGCAGTAGACTGGTCAGCTGGACTTAACCTCATGATTGGCGCAATGATCGGCGCGTTCTGCAGTCCCATCCTACTTGGACGCTTAAATCCAGCCCGGCTAAACGCGATCATGAGACCAACGATGGGCATTGCTCTGGTAATAATGGGCAGCCTTAGTCTTATTTCTTGAAAGATAGGCGAACTTTGATAACGTTAACCAATCGAGTAGGAGGTAGCTCACGCTACCGACCTCTCACACCACCGTACGTACGGA
>ENA-OXUB01000775-OXUB01000775.1-human-gut-metagenome-genome-assembly--contig:-NODE-775-length-15771-cov-20.141703_pt1 | contig 15771 bp, 9 predicted proteins | sample MGYA00249345_ERZ652652 | MGnify/ENA primary metagenome ERZ652652 (study PRJEB26925, sample SAMN05826496) | human gut metagenome | biome: ENVO:2100002; feature: ENVO:00000062; material: ENVO:00002003... | reverse complement strand
CGTACATCGAGACTATCTTGCTTTCAATTGTTGTTGAAATGCTGGTTTGGTTTTTTGGTAGGATCCTCGGTTCAAACTAGCCGTTTCGGTCACGCGGGATATTGACGTCTATCTTTCCCGCACTTGTTTTCAGGGTTTTCCGGCTATGACCGTTTCTGCTGTTTGTTGTTCCTGATTCGGTTCTGGCAGTATGGTCATATCTCCCATAACCCAGTGTTTCATCAAGCTCTGCGTCGAGACTGCCCTCCAGGAACTCCGCTATTGTTTCCCTGAACAGCCTTTGGATATCCTCCATCCCAGTAACATTCGCGTTGCTCAGAAGCTCTCGAATCAGCTCTCGTCTTGCCTCTTCCCCAGGTGTTCTTTTTCTGCCCATTTCTTTTTCCTCCATTCGTTTGCTTTTATTATACACTGTTTATGGAGTTTACACAAGATTTGGGGTGGTATCAACCGGCTCGCAGCAGAGCCGGTTTTCTTGGGCCTATTGACATTTATTTGGTTAATTCTACCACAATTTTTCCTAACAATTTATATTCATCATCGGAAAGTTCCTTATCAAATCCATTTTTAACACGAAACTGCTGTGTCAGAATTTCAATAATTTCCTTCTGGTTGTCACTTAATCCGAATGTTGAAACAGTTGATCTTTTTTCCGTTCCATAAAGAAAGTCCATAGATACATTGAAAACAGAGGCAATGGTTCTCATGGTTTCAAACGGCGGCATGGCTGTTCCGCATTCATATTTGCTTATGGTTGCTTCTGTAACACTGAGTTTGTCAGCAAGGGTCTTTTGCTTCATGTGCGCATCGTTTCTGAGTTCCTTTAATAGTGTGCCAAAGTGATATATCTCCATTTGCACTTTCCTTTCGGGATTTTTTTCTGTTTTCACTTGAATCTTATTCAATTATATGCTATACTATAATCGCGTTGCGATTATAGTATATATAAAAACGGAATTTTATTCCGATTTGTGATATTGGGGATAAAGTCAGGAGAGGGTATATTGACTCAAAAAAAATACAGCGCCGGATTAATGTCACAGTCCTTCTGGTTTATTGAGTTTAAGAAAGTTCTTCCAATGGTGATGGAAGGTAAAGCCCAGGATGAAATCAAGAAGTACTGCATTGAGCAGAACATTTTCGGCGCAGTGAATGCTAACCGCTCCAGGAGGGTAACAAACTACATTACCAATAGGGCGATAGCTCTTGATGAAACGGAACTAAAGCTGTTTCAGGATTCAGACCTGTCAACGCAGAAAATCATTAATCTCATAGCTATTATGAGAACAGACAGGCTTTTATCCGAGTTCGTGTACGAAGTGTACCGCACCAGGAAAATACTTGGATTCAGCGAGATAACCGCTGCTGACATAAAGCAGTTTTTCAGGGATAAGGAATTGCAGGAGCCTCTTATTGAGGGCTGGATCGATTCCACTAAAAATCGGCTGTCCGGATGTTATTTCAACTTTCTGACGGAAGCAGGACTTCTCACCACAGATGGGAAAAGGCACATCATTACCCCGCCACTTCTGGACATATCTCTTGAACGATATCTTGAAGTTAAAGGCGAAACTGCGATGATCAAAGCACTTACGGGGGTCAACTGAAATGGCTGCATTAGATGAAAGGCTTGATAAAGCCGAAGAAATGATTGCTAAGCCTTCATTCCGGGAGAATAAGGGGCTTGGCAACGAGGTCGGGTATTATATTTTCGACTATATGCCAAAGGACGAACTTATTGTACGCAAGCGTGTGGAGTATATCCGCCAAAAACACGAGGATTCACCGGACGGTTTTAAGGTCGTTGTATTTGACCTCTACGACATAACTATCGAGATACTGAAAGAAAAGGGCTATCTTGAAAAGTGTTTCGACCTTGAAAAAAACAAAGGTCTTGACCGTGTTATAAGAGCTGTGGGGAATACGCTCCGGCTGACCGGAGATGACAACCTTATCGTAAAGTATATTCAGGAGCGGACGCCTGAAAAATCTGTCGTATTCATAATCGGGATAGGAAAGTGCTATCCCCTCATTCGTTCGCATACTGTTCTGAACAATCTTCATCAGGTATTGGACAACGTTCCTGTGGTTATGTTCTATCCCGGAAAATATGACGGGCAGGAGCTGGTCCTTTTTGGCGAGGTCAAGGACGATAACTACTATCGTGCTTTCAAATTGGTTGAGTAAGGAGAATATCAATGATCATCAGGGATATGTTCGCAAAGCCCATTGACCGTGACATCAAGGGAGTTATCAAGGTTGGACAGGGCGATGACTCCAACATCAGGCAGGAACTTGAAGAGTACGTTGTCACAAGAGAGCTCCAGAAGCATTTCAGAGGCTTTTTCGAAAGCTATAAGAACGGCATAACCGGAAATACGGACAAGATGGGTGTGTGGATCTCCGGCTTCTTTGGAAGCGGTAAATCTCACTTTCTGAAGATACTGTCCTATGTCCTTGAAAACAAGGTTGTTGACGGCAAATCCGCCATTGACTATTTCGTTGATGACGACAAGATTGCAGACCCGATGGTTCTTGCGGATATGAAGCTTGCAGCCTCTGTTCCGACTGACGCTATCCTGTTCAATATCGACTCCAAAAGCGAATCTAACGGCAAGGAAAACAATGACGCTATCGTTTCTGTGTTCCTTAAAGTGTTCAATAAGATGCAGGGCTTTTGCAGCTCCAATTTTGCGCTTGCAGACCTGGAGCGCAGACTTTTCGGCGAAGGCAAATATGATGAGTTCCGCAGCACATTTGAAAATTCCTATGGTCAGCCCTGGGAAGAAGCCCGTGATGAGTTCGACTTTATCCAGGACGATGTAATTGACGCTCTGGTAGACATCGGCTATATGAGCGCCGAGTCAGCCCGCAGCTGGAGCGATAAGGCTCTGGAGTCGTATTCAATATCCATCGAGGACTTTGCAAAGCTTGTAAAGAAGTACATTGACTCAAAGGGAAAGAACCATCACGTTGTTTTTCTGGTCGATGAAGTCGGTCAGTACATAGGCGATAACTCAAAGCTGATGCTCAATCTCCAGACCGTAACCGAGGAACTTGGTATAGCCTGCCGCGGCAAGGCATGGGTAGTTGTGACCAGCCAGCAGGATATCGACTCAATAACCAAGATAAAGGGCAATGACTTTTCAAAAATCCAGGGGCGTTTTGATACAAGGCTGTCGCTTTCCTCATCCAATGTGGACGAGGTCATCAAGAAGAGGATCCTTGCCAAGAACGATTCCGGCAATGCCACTCTTTCAGCGCTGTTTGATACCAAGGACACTATCATCAAGAATCTTATCGTGTTCAACGACGGCGTTGAAAAGAAACTCTATCAGAACGGTGACGACTTCGCCCTTGTATATCCGTTTATCCCGTATCAGTTCGACCTGCTAGGCAGCGTTCTGACTTCCATAAGAACGCATGGTGCGTCCGGAAAGCATCTTGCAGAGGGTGAGCGTTCCATGCTTGCGCTGTTCAAGGAATCCGCCGTCAGGCTGATGAACAAGGAACCAGGGGCGCTTGTTCCGTTCAATATGTTCTATGACGCACTGGAACAGTTCCTTGACCATTCTCACAAGGGCGTTATCACCAAGGCGCTTGACAATTCCTCTCTCAATTCCGCCCATGCGGAAGAGTGCTTTACCGTAAACGTGCTGAAAACTCTGTTTATGATCAAGTACGTCAAGGAGATCAGGGCAAACCTCAATAATATCACGAGCCTCATGGTTTCCGATATTGACGAGGACCGCAGAACACTCTCCGAGAGGGTGGAGGAAGCGCTTAACCGCCTTATCCGCCAGACGCTCGTGCAGAAAAACGGCGATATTTATGTGTTCCTGACGAACGAGGAGCAGGAAATAAACAGAGCCATTGAAACGCAGCCGATAGAATCCTCTGATGTGACAAACAGGGTTTCCGGTATGATTTTCGACGATATCTACCCTGAGAACAAGTTCAGGCTGAACAGGTTCAATAACAGGTATCAGTTCAGCTTCTGCCAGTTCGTAGACGACCACCCGTTCAAGGCAAATCAGAATTACGACATCAAGCTCCGCATACTCACACCGAACAGCGATGAGGTCGGTGATGAGAACACGCTGCGCCTGTCGTCCGGTCAGGATAATGTTGTTCTTGTGGTACTTCCCGGCGACAGGTCGTATCTTGACGAAGTGACCTCCATGCTGAAAATCGAGAAGTTCCTGCGCATGGACGCCGCAAACACTGCTGTCAACACCGAATCGCTGAAATCACAGAAGCGCGCGGAAATACAGGAACGCAGCCGGAATGCGAAAACGTATCTCTGCCAGGCTCTTGAAGAAGCCGATATCTACACCTGCGGCGACAAGGTCGAGTCTAAATCCAGGGATATCAGGACCCGCATAAACGAAGCGCTCGGAAAACTTATCAACTCTGTGTACCACAAGCTGTCCTACATTGACAGACCGGTCGGCGACGATGATATCCGCGCCCTGCTGCGTGACAATTCACAGCAGATCACCATTGATGGCACAATGCAGGAGTACAACGTGGAAGCTCTGAACGAGATGTCCAGATTCATCGCCGACAAGACGGCGCAGCATTTCAAGGTGTCTATGAAGTCGCTGATGGAGCGGTTTACAAAGGCTCCGTATGGCTATGTTGAAGCCGATGTTCAGTGGCTTGTTGCAAAGCTGTTCCGCAAGGGCGAGATTTCCCTGACAGTGAACAATGAACAGGTAACGCTCCAGTCCAGGACTTCCGAGGAGATTTTCCGTTTCATCACACGCAAGGAATACATCGAAAAGCTGATGGCTGAAAAGCGTGCAAAGGCAAGCGACAATCAGAAGAAAGTCGTCCGTGAGGTAATGAAGGAACTCTTCAATACTACGCCGAACAGCGACGATGACGACGCTGTAATGGCGGAGTTCGTCAGGTACGCAAACAACCTCAAGACCGAGATTGAACGAACCGAGGGCAACTACAATAATGGCGCAAGGTACCCGGGAAGACGTGTTCTTTCAAAAGCCAAGCAGCTTCTGACTGACATCTGCGATGTGAAATATCCGAATGAATTCTTCGGAATGATTTCTGCCAAGAAAGAAGATTTGCTTAACATGGCTGAGGATTACGAGCCTGTTAAAAAGTTCTTCGGCGGTCAGCAGAAGAGTATCTTTGACAATGCCGTAAGACAGATGGATATTTTTGAGAGCAGTAAGACCTTTATCGTGAACGACGAGGTCGAGGGATATGTAAGCCAGATAAATACTATCCTGAACAAGTCGGAACCTTATAATGAAATGCACAAGCTCCCCGATCTGATTGAAAAGTACCTGACCGCTTATAATGCGGAGCTTGACAAGCATATGGAACCGGCTCTTGAAGCAGTTGACGAAGCCCGCAGACGTGTGTTTGACGAGCTCGATGGCAAGGAGTGCAGGCCGCAGCTTTCTGATAAATTTGTAAAGAGCTTTTCAGACCTTTCAGACAAGGCGCAGGCTTGCGACAATATAGCTAACCTGAAAAATATAAGCGTTGAAGCAGACGCTCTTATGACCCGTTCTCTTAATGAAATTTTTGCCGCCGAGAAGAAAATTGCAGACTCAAAGGCAGCTAAGATTACTCCGCCGATTCAGCCCGAAGACGACGCGGGCGCAGCGCCTGTACAGCCTGTCGCTCCGGTAGTGCCGAAAATGAAGAAGCGCAAGGCGGTCAGCATAAAGTCGCTCAATTCATCCAGCTCGTGGCAGCTTGAAAGCGCAGCGGACGTGGACAAGTACCTCGCCGACTTAAAAAACAAGCTGATGAACACCCTTGAAGAGGACACCATCATCACAATAGAATTTTAAGGAGAGATCAGGATGAATAAGACAGCACTCAAAAATTTTGCAATATGGGCAAGAAAAAAGCTCATATCCGATATTACATACAGCGCAGGACTGCTCGCCGTAAATGAGAACAGCATCGGCGAGCCGCTCCCGCAGTCCAGGAGCGATTTGCAGCTGTTCGATATCGGAACAAAGGATTACGCCGAGGTAAAGGGAGAGCGTATCTCGCAGCGTAACTCCCTTGTTTCTGCGATAAGGGCAAAGGCGGAGGAGCTGGACAACTACAAGGTTGCTTTCGAGTACATCGTCGAGGAAGTCGCCTATACCTGGTTCAACCGTATGATAGCTATTCGTTTCATGGAAGTGAACGGCTATCTGCCTATACGAGTGCTGTCCTCTGAATCCGGCAAGCATGAGCCGGATATAGTTACCACGCCATTTGACGCAGGACTTGAATTTACAGGCGAGGAAAGCGGCCGTATATATGAGCTCCGTGACAATAACAGGCTGGAAGAACTGTTCCGTATGCTGTTCATCAGGGAGTGCAACCACCTGCATGATATTCTGCCGGAGCTGTTTGAGGCTACGAATGACTACTCGGAACTCCTGCTCTCCCTGTCGTATACAGACAAGGACGGCGTTGTGTTCCATCTGGTGAACGATATTTCCGAGGACGATTTCAATATTGAGAAAGAGGGTCAGGTCGAGATAATCGGCTGGATGTACCAGTACTACAACACTGAACCGAAGGACAAGGTGTTTGCAGCTCTCAAAAAGAACGTCAAAATCACAAAGGAAAATATACCGGCTGCGACCCAGCTGTTTACGCCGCATTGGATAGTCCGCTACATGGTCGAGAACTCCCTCGGCAGACTGTGGATAGAGGGACACCCTGACGATGATCTGCGTCAGTGCTGGGAGTACTACCTTGACGAAGCGGAACAGGAGCCGCAGGTTCAGGCGCAGCTTGAAGAAATTCGTGCAGGGTGCAGGGAGATATCTCCGGAGGATATCCGCATAATAGACCCGTGCATGGGCTCGGGTCATATACTAGTGTACGCTTTTGACGTGCTCATGCAGATATACTCTGCACAGGGTTACTCCGAGCGTGACGCTGCGAAACTTATCGTGGAGAAGAATCTCTGGGGTCTGGATATTGACAGGCGTGCGTATCAGCTGGCATATTTCGCTGTAATGATGAAAGCCAGGCAGTACAACCGACGTATTCTGACTTCCGGAATAAAGCCGAATCTGTTCGTTATTGACGATAACCGCGCGCTGACTCCCGAAATCATAGAGTACATAGCGGACGGCGACAGCAAGATAGCAGCCGACCTGCGCTCCATTTCAAATGACCTTACAAACGCCCGTGAGTACGGCAGTATTATAAATGTTCAGCCCGTTGATTTCAGCGGGCTAATTGAGCGTATAGGGGTAATTGCACAGAGCGACGAGCTGAACCTCATTGCGATGGAAAACAAGCGCATTGCGTGCGAGAAAATTCTGCCGCTGGTGAATCAGGCGCAGGCGCTTTCGCAGAAGTATGACGTGGTTTGCACTAATCCGCCGTATATGGGTGGGTCTGGTATGAATAGTGTGCTGTCAGAATATGTGAAGAGATGCTATTCCGAGGCAAAGTCGGATTTGTTTGCAGCTCTTATTATAAAATGTCTTGAATTTACAAAGCAAAATGGATATTCCAGTTTGGTAACAATGCAGTCATGGATGTTCTTGTCCAGTTTTGAGGAAATGAGAACAAAATTACTTACACTAAACACATTGACAACACTCATGCACATGGAAAACATGGTTATGGGTATTGCTTTCGGCACTGCTGTGTCTGTTTTCAGAAAAGGTGCGGTTAAGGGTTATAAGGGGACGTACAATCAGATAAAACTTGCCGATATCGAAAATGCAAAACCAAAATCTTTTCCTGTCGCAGGAAATAGATTTGCACAAGTAAGCAGTGACAATTTCTCAAAAATACCCGGTATGCCTGTGGCTTATTGGGTGAGTGAGAAATTTGCCGACGTTTTTAAAAATGAAAAATTATATAAATATTCTATTTCGCCAAGTCAAAATGTAACTGGAAACAATGATAGATTTGTGCGTAAATTTTGGGAACTGTCAAATGTCAAAGTAGGTGGAAGAGATGAATGGATATTCTATGCAAAGGGAGGAGGATTTAGAAAGTGGTGGGGTAACTTGCTTGATATAGTTAACTGGACTCCAACTGCTCGTTATATTTATCAGCATGGAGATGGACATCATGCTTCTCAAATTATCAACAAAGATTATTGGTATAGAAAGGGAATTACATGGGGATTAATTACTTCCTCAATTCCAAGTTTTAGAGTTATGCCAGAAGGTGCGACGTTTGATAAGGGTGGTTCAACAATAATTGTTGAAAGAGAAGTTTACAATTATGCTCTTGGATTATTAAATTCAAAAGTTTTTTTGGTGGTTGCCAAAGCGTTGAACCCAACTTTAAATTTTCAAGTGAAAGACATATGTTCTTTACCATTAGTTATTTCTTGCCTAGATGTCATCAATTCAACTGTTGACAAGTGTATTGACATTTCTCAAGTTGACTGGGACAGCTTTGAAACCAGCTGGGACTTCACAACCCACCCCCTGATAAAACCCGTCCCCCTTATCTCCGAATCATTTGCGCAGTGGTCTGACGAATGCGAAAAGCGTTTCACCCGGCTCAAATCCAACGAAGAAGAACTCAACCGCATATTTATAGACATCTACGGCTTGCAGGACGAGCTGACCCCCGAAGTCGAAGACAAGGACGTTACCGTGCGCCGTGCCGACCTCACCCGTGATATAAAGTCGCTGGTAAGCTATGCTGTGGGCTGTATGTTCGGGCGGTATTCCCTTGACGTTGAGGGGCTGGCGTATGCGGGCGGCGACTGGGACGGCAGTAAATACAAGACCTTTATTCCCGACCCGGATAACTGCATACCGGTCACGGACGAGGAGTATTTCCGGGACGATATCGTAGTCCGTTTTGTGGATTTCATCAGAACGGTTTACGGCGCAGATACCCTTGAAGAAAACCTGACTTTCATAGCTGACGCACTCGGAACAAGGGGCAACACCAGCCGTGAGAGGATTCGGAACTACTTCCTGAACGATTTCATCAAAGACCACATCAAGATGTATCAGAAACGTCCTATCTACTGGATGTTCGACAGCGGCAAACAGAACGGCTTCAGGGCGCTTGTTTATATGCACCGCTGGAACGCTGACACCACCGGTAATGTGCGTGTGGAATACCTGCACAAGCTCCAGCGTATTTACGAGAATGAGATACGCCAGTCGCAGGACGTTGCAGAAACAGGCAGCGGACGTGAGGTTTCAGCTGCACAGAAGCGCATAGAAAAGCTGACAAAGCAGCTCAAGGAAACTCATGACTTCGATGAAAAAATAGCGCACCTGGCACTTTCCCGCATAGACATCGACCTTGACGACGGCGTTAAGGTGAACTATGAAAAGGTTCAGACCGGCGATGACGGGAAGAAGATCGAAGTGCTTACTAAAATCTGAGGAGATATCTCATGGCAGTACTTAACCTGAAACAAATTTCCGACAAACTGAACGAAGAGTTCGCCGGAGATGAACGCAGGCTCATTTTCTGGTTTGACGCAAAAGCGGAGTTTGTCGATGACATAGACGCTCTGGAGCTGAATAATGCGAAGATACTCCACCTGGAGCTGCATGAGCAGCTTCGCATGAAATACTTTCTGGAGTGCGAAGATACGCAGACGAATTACCTCATTTATGCACCGTACGCAAAACCGCCGGTGCAGGAGAACCACCTTGCGGATATGATCTTTTACTCGAAGGAGTTCCACACTGATAAGGCGTCGGTCGTGGCGTCCGACCTCGGTATAGATGAGCGATTCAAGCCCGTTATCGAGCATTACATCAAGTTCTTCGGAGAGAAAACCAGAACGCAGAAGTTCTATGAGCTTGAAATCGACCATTTCAACAAGGCAACGATAGAGGTTGCCCTTATGAGCATTCTTTGCAGGAATAAATCGGTTTCTTTTGAAGAAGTTGTCCGCTGTGTTCTGACAGATGACAAACCGGAGGATAATAAGTACCTTGCCGAGTTTGCAAGGTACGGCCTGCTGCGGTCGTTCTGGCAGATGGTTGAGGAACAGTTCGGATATGTTGACGCAGAGCCGGCATTACAGCGTTTCATTATGACCCTCTTTGCGACCTACGCTTCCAGGACTATTTCCACTGAAATGCCGAAAGCATGGGAGCCGTTCATTTCATTCAAGGCAGGCAATATTATCACGTTCCTGGATAATCTGATGAACAATATTCTCTATTCCGATAATTATGACGACCTCTCAGCGCAGGCGTTTGATTCTCTCGGAGCGGCAGACCAGCTCCAGAAAATGCCTGTCGATTCTCTTGTCAGTTGCTGCGTTTTCCGTGGAATTGATGATGTTATAATAAGCTGGATCCGTGAGCGGCTGGAGGCTGAGGACACCGACACCAGACTCGGAGGAAAATCCATACCGGAAGTCTGCGCTCTGAGAAGAAAAATGCACTTCGGCAGCGAGTTCAGAAACAGATATTTTGTTCTGGAGAACGCATACTGGCTGGTTCAGCCGGAGAAATATCAGCCACTTACCGGCATAAAGGCTGTTGTAAAGCAGTATACAGACAAAAACTACACCATAGACCGCAGGTACAGGTATTTCTATTATTACTTTGATAAACTGGACAACAACAGCGAGTTAGACGATCTGCGTCAGCTCGTTGAAAATATCTACACCAACGATTACCTGAATGCACAGTGCGTAAACTGGAATCAGAATTTCGTGGCTGCGGACGGTGATACCGGATTGCCGCACCAGCTCAATTTCTATAACGATTTTGTCCGCAGCAACAAGGAGCGTACAGTCGTTATCATTTCAGACGCTATGCGCTACGAGGTGGGACGCTCGCTTTTCGAGAAACTGCAGGCGGACGCAAAGTGCACTGCTTCCATCTCCGCGATGCAGAGCGTACTTCCGTCCTATACCAAGTTCGGAATGGCTGCGCTGCTTCCTCATAACACTATTGAGGTCCTGCCGGATTCCCGCACGCTTGCAGACGGAAAGCCGACAGACGACATAAAACAGCGTGAGGCAGTATTGCAGGCGGCAAACCCGGACAGCCGCTGTGTAAAGTATGACGATATAAAATCAATGAATGTTTCTGCGCTTCGTGACGTGTTCACCGGACAGAATGTCGTGTACGTTTATCACGACCAGATCGACGCCAGAGGCGACCATGCCTCTACTGAGAATGAGGTATTCAATGCCTGTGAGGAAGCGGTCGAGGAGATTTATTTCCTCGTAAGAAAGCTTACGTCCAGCGCAAATACTATCCACTACATCATTACCGCAGACCATGGATTTATCTACAAGAGAGATAAGCTCTCCGAGAGCGATAAGATAAGCGGGATACCGGACGCAGACCGCAGATATGCGCTCACCGACCGTGATGTGCAGGGCGAAGGAGTTGCAAGCCTGCCGTTCAGTTCGATCATAGGCGCTGACGATTCCCGCAGAGTGTATTTTCCGATGGGAAGCGACCTGTTCAAGAAACAGGGTTCCGGATTAAATTATACCCACGGCGGCAGCTCTCCGCAGGAGATGATCATTCCGCTGATAGACGTCAGAACCGAGAAAGGCCGCTGCGAAACCACTAATGCCGAGATACGCTTCATCAGCCTGACCAGGAAGATAACGAATCTGGTTACAGTGCTGGATTTCATGCAGACGGAACCTGTCAGCGACGTGGTAAAGGAAACCAGATATCATGTTTACTTTGTTGATGAAAAGGGAAACAGAATATCGAACGAATGCATATATATTGCCGACAAAAAGGACGCGGACACATCCAAGCGTATTTTTAAGCTGCGTTTTTCTTTCAGAAATATGAAATATGATATCAATAAAAAGTACTATCTTGTAGCATTTGAGGAGAAAACCAGCCTTGAAGTACTGCGCCATGAGATGATGATTGATATTGCATTTGCAGATGATTTCGGTTTCTGATAAAAGGGGGATATAATCAATGTGCGAATTTGAAAATACTGAGACCAGCCTTAGCAGACATGATATCATAAAGCAGAAGCTGAGGGAGCATTTTGACGGAAAAATAGTGCGCAAGGATCTGACCAAGAAGATGAAAGAGGGAGCGAACGTCCCGGTATATGTACTGGAATTCCTCCTGGGGCAGTATTGCAGCTCTGACGATGAAGAAGTTGTCGAGGAGGGTGTAAATAATGTGAAGCGTATCCTTGCAGATAACTTTGTACGTCCTGATGAATCTCAGAAAATACTTTCGCAGCTGCGGAAAAAAGGCAGTCATACTATCATTGATATGGTAACGGTGCACCTTGATATGAACAAGAACTGTTTCTTTGCAGATTTTTCAAATCTGGGAGTTGGCGGAGTGCCAATTGATGACGCATATCCCGAAAAGTACGACAGGCTGCTGTGCGGTGGGATATGGTGCATTGTTCAGCTTGATTATGAATCCGATGACGAGGATCAGCCGGAAATAACTGATGAATACGGTAATCCGCTTCGCTCAAAAAAGAAAAAGAACAAGGATTATTCCCCGATAAGTATTCGGAAACTGACCCCGATACAGATGCCGCATATCGACATTGACGAGCTGAAATCAGGACGTGCTGCGTTTACCAAAGAGGAATGGCTGGATATAATGCTGCGCTCCACCGGTATGGAGCCTGACGGATTTACATACCGTGAGAAGTGGCTGCTGCTGACCAGAATGATACCACTTGTGGAGAACAACTTTAATCTTTGCGAACTCGGTCCCAGAAGCACCGGAAAATCGCATCTCTACAAGGAGATATCGCCTAACAGTATTCTTGTATCCGGCGGACAGACTACCGTTGCGAATTTATTTTATAATATGAGCAAAAGGACAGTCGGATTAGTAGGGCTGTGGGATTGCGTTGCCTTTGACGAGGTTGCGGGAATACGTTTCAAGGACAAGGACGGCATTCAGATAATGAAAGATTATATGGCGTCCGGTTCATTTGCTCGCGGCAAGGAGGAAAAAGCAGCTTCCGCCTCAATGGTATTCGTAGGTAATATAAATCAGAGTGTTGACGTCCTGCTGAAAACCTCCAGCCTTTTTGACCCGTTTCCTCCTGAAATGGGGACTGATACTGCATTCCTGGACAGGATACACTGTTATCTTCCGGGTTGGGAGATACCAAAATTCAGACCGGAGCATTTCACTGACGATTACGGTTTCATCAGCGACTATCTTGCAGAATTTATCCGTGAGCTTCGTAAAGAGCAGTATGGTGATGCGCTCGATCATTATTTCCGTCTTGGAAAAAATCTGAATCAGCGTGATACCATTGCCGTTCGCAGAATGATAGACGGCTATCTGAAGCTGATGTATCCTGACGATAAATTCACAAAAGAAGAGCTGGAAGAGGTAGTTCAGATATCCCTGGAAATGCGCCGCCGCGTTAAGGAACAGCTTAAAAAGCTTGGCGGTATGGAATTTTACGATGTGAATTTTTCGTACATAGACAATGAAACACTGGAGGAACATTATGTGTCGGTGCCTGAGCAGGGAGGCGGAAAGCTGATTCCGGAAGGCATATGCAATCCCGGGCAGGTGTATACCGTTTCCCGTGGCAAGAGCGGAATGCTGGGAGTATTTCGGCTGGAAAGTCAGACGCTTAATGGAACAGGAAAATTTGAGCGTACGGGCATAGGCTCCGACCGTGAAGCAAGGGAATCCTCCAATGCGGCTTTCAGTTTCCTGAAAGCGAACGGTAACAGAATAAGTGGCAGTATCAGCACAGATGCCAAGGATTATATTGTAAATTATCAGGACCTCCAGGGAATAGGAATGACCGATAAGCTGGCTATACCGACTCTTATTGCCTTGTGTTCAATTGCACTTGGACGTCCCGTGCAAAGTTCTATGGCAGTCCTGGGTGAGATGAGTATAAGCGGTACTCTGATCCGGGTCGATGAGCTGGCAAATACGTTGCAGGTATGTCTTGACAGTGGTGCAAAGAAGATTTTAATGCCTGCGATCAGTATGTCGGACTTTGCTTCAGTCCCGGACGATCTTTCAACTGCATTTGATATTATTCTGTATAAAAATGCGGAAGAGGCCGTAATTAAGGCGCTTAGTGTAGGATAAATATAGCAACCCCCACCTGCCAACCAGCAGGTGGGAGTTGCTTTGCCCGTTTTCCGGGCTGTTGTGGTGGAGCCGAAGCGGATTTACGTTTGCACACGTAAATCCGGATTTCTATATTTCGCATTGTAGTGCGGGCTCGGAAGTGTTTCACCAGAGTTTCGATTTTGTGATCCGGTGAGTATCGTTGCTTTGTTGATTTAATTATAGCATATTTCACTTTGAAAATCAAGCTATAATTTTATTTATACAGTATAATATTTCTGCGAGCGGCTCCCCGGATTTTTAGGTTCGGAAAGTGCCAGAAGTCCATTTTCCACCAGCGGCTCAACGTATCGTTTTATACCGTAAGTCACTGATTTTATTTCCAGGAATTCTGCAAGCTCCTTTTTAGACCTCGGAGTACGGCAGAATTCCAGAATTTCAGTCGTTTTTTCGTCATCGGCAGCGGATATCACAGCGTTACGCAGGCAAACTCTGAACTCGCCGTGAATCGCGGTAAATTCAGGCTCCGGGTGGTTAGCAGACTTCATCTCACGGCGAATAGTAGGTATGCCTGAGTAGCGATTCTCAGTTACCTGCATGACCTCCAGGGCATTTGCGAGAACAGGATTTCTTGTGTCCGGCTGCGCATTCCCGAGCATATCTATGCTTAACCGACCGTATAGCCCTCCGGGATTTCTCACTTCCAGGCGATCAGAGAACACGATGAGCTGCACCGGCATTCCTTCGGTATGAATGCTGTAATCACGATGAACCAGTGCGTTCAGTATGACCTCTCTGACGGCGTTCATGGGATAATCGGGGATATCGGTGCGCTTTCCGTCTTTGTCAATGACAGTGCGAATACGTGTGTTTGCGCGGACAAAATTCATGGCTCCTTCGAGCATTTCCGGAATTGTTCCCTCGATCCTCTTATTATCAGAAAAGCGTGAGCCGTCCGGCTGAGGTTCGCAGTATTCAGTTCCCTGCACGGCTGTTGCAATTATCCCCAGCTGCGGGAAGAACGCCTGGGGATACAGTCCCCAGAGTAATTCAGCAGTAAGAGTTGGCTTTCCCTCACGTACAACGCTCATAAGCTCCATTATCTGCTGGTCAGAAAGCTGTGCAAGGTTAGGCTTGTTTTCTTTAAGACGGAACAGGTAGTTTTCAAGTTTTGGCGTGTTCAGCGATGACAGATCCGCTCGTTCAACTATGCGGATATCATCCTGATATTTTTTACGATAGGCTTCGTAGCTGTATATCTCATATTCCGTCATAGGAATGTCGGCGTCGCCTACACGAATGTATGAACCTTTAATGCGCCCCTTTGCCTTATTGAAACACGGGCGTTCCGAAATATCTATCGGCGGAATTTCAGCAGAAACCACATACTTACCGTCAATCTCTATACTTGTGAATACCGCACGTACGGGAGGCTCCATCTGATTGCACTGTTCCATTACTTTTTTCTGAAGCGCCTGCACATCAGATACTCCGGTTACTCTGAACCCCTCGTTTTCATATAGTCCGAACACGATAGTGCCTCCGCTGTTCTGGTTTGAAAATGAGGACAGAGTATCATACAATTTGTCTGGAGCACTTTTTTCTGCTCTTTTGACCTCGACAGTTTGAAATTCAGCTTTCGAGGTTTGTATTACATCTATTAAACTTAAAAGTTCGGTATCTGTCATTTCAAATTTCACTCCTTTCTTAAATTATATCTGTCTCTTATACACATCTGACGCTGCCGACGATATGCAGTGTGTAG
>ENA-OXUB01000774-OXUB01000774.1-human-gut-metagenome-genome-assembly--contig:-NODE-774-length-15783-cov-12.828777_pt1 | contig 15783 bp, 18 predicted proteins | sample MGYA00249345_ERZ652652 | MGnify/ENA primary metagenome ERZ652652 (study PRJEB26925, sample SAMN05826496) | human gut metagenome | biome: ENVO:2100002; feature: ENVO:00000062; material: ENVO:00002003... | reverse complement strand
CGGGATTGGTCAATCTCGGCCGACTATATTTGGCTAAATTATTCCGACGCTAACAATATCTCCAATAAAGCATCTGATCGTCTATTACTTGCACTTAAGGCCGAGGCGGATCGCTGGTTAGCAGAATATGTAATTGATTCCGTAGAGAGCTTTGGCAATGGTCGAGACTGGGAATCTGAATATCAACCTTCGATGTACGACTGCTATGTCGAGGATTGGGAAACGTTTGTAAAAGAGAAGATCTATGCAGAGCTGGTTAAGGATGTAAATGCACATTCGGTACTTTGTGGTCTTTGCGACGAGTTGGGTGAATTTCTAACGGAAGACATTTCACTAGACCGGGTAGAAAAAGTGATTGAAGATTATGCCTTCGAATATGTGTGGGATCTGAGGCTTGAGTATGAGGACGATAGGGATGACCGCGATGACGGCTCTGCGTGCGATTGCCGATATGAAATAGCCCAATATCAAAATGATACGAGAGCAGTAGAGAGACTATTCATCGAATCATGCTGATGTGATCGTCTCTTCCGCGGAACAAATCACTAAAAGATGATTGCAAATAATATATAGGGCCGGTGATCTTCAAGATCTCCGGCCCCTTCAGTGTCCTAGCCCAAGAATCATTATCAGAATCGACGTGATTCTAAAAATGGTCAGCAGACCTAGTTGCAGCAATAAAAGCAGGGACGGGTATTAGGGTAGATTTCTTTTGCCGAACGAAGGGCCATGCTTGCAGAAGCGTACTTTCCAAGTCGGATGATGCGCGTCGTGCGATTAAGGCAGCCGCAGTGCTCAGAGTGAACAACATGCCAGTTGTCACTTTCGTTTACATTAATGAAGTAAACCATCTTAAACTTCCTCGTGTCGTAAGTTTGCATTAATTTTGAGACAGCTTAAAATGGAATAAGCCGCTCCGTACGTCCACGTACTGGTTGGTTTTGCATCGGAAGAGTACCAGTCTTCCGATGCATTTTTTACTCTGCCTGGCTCAATAAAGCCTCCCTCTTTTTGAGTGTGTATAATGCGTCCCTAAATTGCGTGGGGCTAGGCGCTCGCTTGCCCACGTAGCAGTATTTCCCCCTTTCTTTCTGCTCTAGAATCCCAGCCTTTTCCAAGGCGCCAACAACTACATAACAACGGTATTCGGATATCTTGCGGCCATATGAATTAGGCGCCTCAAGTTTGATCTTTTGTAGGTAGTCCTTTACCGCAACTTTACCGTTTCCGTCCAGCAACAGGCTAATAAGAGTCTCAAGAAGGTAGGGAAGCTCCTCTGCCGGAACCATCTTCTTGTAAAACGGTTTTTTATTATCTCCATTGAGCTTTCCGACTTTGTACAGCTTTTCGTTGTGAATGAAATAAAAGGGTGGCTCTTCGCCGAAGGAAATATTCTTTCCGCGAACAGGATAGTTTTTATACGGGGGATTTGTAACAGTATTGTCGACAAGCTTTGCGGCGACTCGAGCGCAGCTGAGTTCCAATCCACCCTTTCCGTACTCAGACGCTTTCGCGGAAAGTTTACCTGCAATAGAAAGAGGAGACTCAAGGGCTTTTAGCATATCGATGCCCAGTTCGGCATCAGTAAGTTGACCAGCAAGAACCTTGGCAGTGACATACTCCTGGGTTGCAATTTTAACCTCGTTTAGGAGAGAGGAAATGCTCTTATCCATGCTGTTCTCCTTAAATGAAAAGCCTTACACGAATCGTCTAGTTAATGGAAACCACCGTCGTGTCTGATGTTCGTGTCTGTATTATACCTCACGTCGCGTCAGTCATTTCTGATTACCTAAAATTCCTGTCTGTCCTATATCTTACGTGAGATTCATTAGTCAATGGTCGTTATGCCTGCAGGTTATCCATCGAATCCTGCAATGAAGAAGACGGCTTGAGTAAGTGCACGTATTCTTCAGTATTCAAAATACACTATCATTCGTGTCCGTTATGGCTCTCATCATTATACAATTCCAATTCCGAGTTAACTTAACTCAGGGTGGCAGGAGTGGCAGCAAGATTCGATGTGAAGGAGATTCAATAGCCATGGCCCAAAATCACTAATATGGGGGCCGAGAAGTTGTGTCTCGAGGCTGCGATCCCTGTAGCCGTCCCTGCTGTTGGCCCCATCGCCGCAGAGCTGGTCGGCCTCCTCGTTCATGACGGCGTTCACGACCTGCTCGGCGAGCAGCCTGAGCAGCGACTGGTATCGACCATCCCGTCGGTCGACCTCGGGATGGCGGCCTTCTCCGGCATCGCGTCTGCGAATATGTCCATAGCGGCCCCTGTCCTTTCCCAGAGCCCGTGTTTGTGGTTATTCCAGATTCTAGGACAGGGGCCGCTTACGTTTGGCGGTTAACCGTCGACGCGCTTGCACCAACATTTCCGATGCTATCAGTCGTATTGTTGTGAGGCATCACGGGCTGCTTAATAAGCATATCCAGGTTTCCAATCAAGAGAAGAGCTGGGGATAATGCTGTCGATACGATGCTTCGCGTGATTTCGGGATTAGACTTTCGGATCATCCCTGTCCTGGCTGGTCATTTAAACTTGTAATAATTTATCTTGTCGTGTTCCGACGTCGTGGCGAAGGAACATTTTTGGGGAAAAGTCAACAAATACCAAGGGGGAATATCAATATGAATGTGGTCATCGAAAACTGCCGAAGCATAGATAACGCCTCTATCTCTATAGAGCCCGGCAAACTTAACGTTAAATTCGCACCTAATGGAACTGGAAAATCGACCATTGCGAAGGCTCTAGTCTCTGCCGTGAGCGAGTCCATAGGTCCCGGCCTCGTACCATTCAAATGGTTAAACAGGGTTCTGCTGAAGAGCATCCTTTTACCGTAAACGGCTTGGACGGGGTCGCTTCCGTAGAGGTGTTCGACGAGGGATATGTTCAGTCCGTCGTTTTTCAGCAAGATAGCCTGTTTCCCGGTAGTTTTGAGGCGTTCGTTCGCACGCCTGAATTCATTAACACGGAAAACAGGCTGAGAGAACAGCTTGGAGCAATGGTTGAGCTGAGCGAGCGTGAGGACGTTAGAAAGCTGGCTGCCGATCTAGAGTCCTTTCTTGCGTATTTGGTAGGCAACTCTGGGCTAGACCGCAATAAAATGCCGAAGGGCTCGTCGCCTGTTGTAAAGGCCTTGAGAAATGGGAACACTTGGGAGCACGAGGACCCGCTGCTCACTCCATTTAAGCCTATTCTCGGGCAAGGTCCTTTCAAAAAATGGGCGGCGTGGCATAAGCAGGGCAGGGACTATCTCTCGCTGATGGAAGGCGTATGCCCGTACTGCGGCCTGCCCACATCCGATGCGGAAAAGCGCATTGATGCCGTAGGCGATTCTTTCGATTCGACCAAGGTGGGCAACATTGAGAAGACCATCAATGCTCTGTCTGTTGGCGGTGCATATCTGAGTGAGACGGCAAACCGCAAGATTAACGCAATAGTCGACTCGCCTGACCCGATTACAGATCAGGAGAAGGGTTTCATCGGTAAAGTTGTCCAGGACGCCCAACTAATTATCAACACGCTTGCGAGGTTGAGGACGGTTTCCTCGTATTTCGTCTTGAGCAGTGTAGACGATCTAAACGAAAGGCTGAGTAACTGTAAAATCGATTTCGCGCTTGTTGATAGCTTTGATTCCTCATCCTGCAGCGCACTGGCTGCTGAGATTAACAGGGCCGTCGAAGAGGCCATGACAAATGCCGGGAAGCTCAAGGGGCTCGTGAATCGCCAAAAGTCGAAGCTGGCGGTAGCGCTGAAAGGCAGATGCGAAGAGATTAATTCTTTCCTTGCGGAAGCAGGATACCCTTATAGCGTCAGCATTCCCGGTGCCGAGGACGGAAAGTGCTCGGTGAGGTTAGTGCATACGAGCCTGTGGGAGGTTCCGGATTCGCGCGAAGCGCTGAGCTATGGCGAGAAAAACGCTTTTGCGCTTGTGTTCTTTGCCTACGAATGCATGAGCAAAAAGCCTGATCTGGTCATTCTGAACGATCCGATCAGCTCGTTCGATGGAGCCAAGAGGTACGCGTTGCTGAATATGCTGTTTCTTGGCGGCATTGGGGAGGCAACGCTTAAGGGGAAGACCGTGCTTCTTCTAACCCATGATTACGGCACTCTATTCGATATTGAACATACACATAAATCCGCCTTCCAGCCTTCCGCAAATAGCTGTGTTCTTTCCTGCACGGACGGTGTGATTAACGAGACTGTCGTCGCTGCGAACGATATGATATTGGCAGATAACCTTTACGAAAGACTTGCGAAAAGTTCTGGCGCTCTCATTGTCAAACTCGTTTATGCGAGGAAGGTGCTTGAGGTTAGGGATGATAAAGGGGACGCCTACGATGTTGTCTCTTCCTTGTTCCACCATCGCCCAACTCCGATGCGTATAGACAATACTCCCATGAAAACAGCTGAGATTTTTAACGGCGTGGCAAATCTTGAGGCCATTGTTGGCGAGTCCATCGACTATAACGATTTGCTCGAGACGATTAAAGACCCTACGAAGATGCTCGCGATTTTCGATGCATCGAGCTCGAATTACGAGAAGCTGCAACTTGCTCGGATTGCAACGGAAGCCTGCACAGACGACAAAGTGCTCAAAGAGCGAATGGACGAAAGCGTTCACGTTGGAAACGGATTCCTATATCAGCTCGATCCGACAAGGTTTGAGCTTGTGCCTTCGCAGCTTGTGGAGAGATGTCGGGACGAAATAGTTAATTTGGACGGAGGAAGGTAGCCGATGCTCCAAAATCCAAACTTTATTGTGAATGTGATAGCGGCTGGCGGTGCCCTGGCGGCCGTATTTGTGTCCCTCTATCTTTATTGGGCTGCCCAAAGACCTGACATCGTCGCATATCTTTCACATGATAGGGACAATGGATGCGTTCTGTTTGAGGTCAAAAATTTTGGAAGGGGCGTTGCTGAAGACGTGAAGATCGAATCTTTCGATTTTGACCTCGTGCAGGATAAGTATCGCGATTACGTTCGCGAGCGTAGTTTTCTAACCAAGGGTATCCCCGTGCTTGTTCCTGAGGCTTACCGCAATACCGTGATCCTTGATGGTCCAGATATTAAGAACTTCGATTCGATTGTGTCCCGAGTGTCGATCAGCTACAAGAGAAAGGGCCTCCTCGGGCTCAAGACTGAGAAGCGCGTCTTTCCTTTGGACTATTATTCGTTTTGCGGTTCTATCTACAAGAAGAGCGACTTGCACAAGCTGAGGGTTGCGATCGAGGTTATCGCAGGAATCAGGACGAAAGAGCAGGCCAAATGTGATTGATATTTGATGGGTTGAACATGCCGGAATTAAACTTCGAAACGATTGCCACATCATCTTTATCTTGGGTATACTACTGTCATAAATTGGTCGTAGGGCGCGACCAACGGAATCAAAAGAAAGCCCACTGAGAAGATTTTGGTCGTAGGGCGCGACCAACGGAATCAAAAGAAAGCCCACTGAGAAGATGCCTTCAATCTCTTTGGGTTGGAGGCATTTTCTTATTTGGAGGGTCTGAATGAATTCTCAAATCGTATTCTTAAGTGACCTCTTTTACAGAGACCATCCGAACCCGCCGTTCAAAGAGATGGAGCAAAAGCAAAACCGTCCTTATATAGTCTTTTTGGTCGAGATTGAGGGACATATTTGGGCTATACCTTTTCGGTCCCATATTCGTCATGCTTATGCCTTCTTTACTGATCCTGACAATAGATGCGGAATTGATTATTCGAAGGCTGTTGTAGTTGACCGGCCGGAATACATAGATCAACAGACGCGTCCGCACCTACGCCAGAATGAGTTCGAAGCCCTTCGCGGAAATGAATTTGCCGTGAAAAAGGGATTTGAAAAATATATCAGGCTTTACAAGAAGGCTGTTCGATCAGGGCACCCACGCTATCAATCGCTTATCAAGTATTCGACGTTGCAGAATTATGAATTGTAGCGAAGGGGCGCTCTAATGATTCAGGCCCCGGCATATGCTCATGTCATACGATCGCAGTGCGTAAATGCCAAATAGGCGTCCGTGGTGATTAACGATTCCAAGCTTGACTCAACCCCTCCTTTCACCGCCTGGCAAAACGATTTACACCTAATTTCGGGGTTCGTTTACAGGCAATTCGTTCGCTGCTCGCCCGATCCCGCTACACTAATTACTGCTGCTACCAGGTAGTTTTCTGGCGCAGTTCCCATTGGCTCTTGCGAAGATCGGAGCGGTTATGTTTGCTGCCGCGTTCCACACCAGCCGACACTACATCCTGTTTACTGCCATGGCCTGCCTATGCGTTTTGCTGGGCGGGCCTTCTTATGCCGCGGGCGCGGAGAGCCTGTTCATTGCGGGCGCCACGTACTACGAGCCGGGCGCGTCGGGCCCCGGGTGGGCTTGGACCGATGCCGACCATCTGGAGCTTAACGGCTACACGGGCGAGGCCATCGGCGCCGACTGCGACCTGGTGGTGACGCTTGTGGGGCAAAACTCCGTGGTCGAGACGCATGCGCCCGATGCGGACATTTCCATGAGCGGCATGGAGGCGTGGGGTAACCTTACGCTTCGCGGTTCCGGCTCGCTCACGGCGACAGGTTCGCAATGCGGGATCCATGTGGCCCAGGCGCTGGTTGTGGACGGCTGTACGGTCGATGCCAGGGCCGATGGGACAGGTGTTCTTGACCAGACTGTTGCCGGCATTGCCGCAGGCAGCTTGACAGTACGTGGCGGCGGGCGCGTTGTTGCCGCGGGCGCGGGATCCATTGCGGGCTTGCACTTTTATGGCGTGCGCTTGCTCGACGAGGGGTTTGGTGCTGACGCTGCGAGCGAGACGCTTGTCGTGGATGCGTCCTGGCTGGATGCGACCGGTACGGATGCCGGCGTTGCCTGCGATCGCGGATCGCTCGTGGCTGCGCACTTTGTGACGCCCGCAGGCGGGGCCTTTGGTGCTGCCGGCGTGGTGGATGCCGCCGGGGTAACGGCGACACATGTGGCGATCGAGCCCACGGGCGCCACAGCCCCGGCGGGGGAGACCGATTCGCGCGATGTGCCGGGTGATGGTATCCGTGAGTCTGGTACCGGCGCTGATCCTACTGTCGAGCAGCCCGGGGCCATGCCAGCAGCAGGTCCCGCGGTAAAGCCCGCGGCTATTGCGACCAAGACAACAACGACGACCATGACAACGGTCAAGACCGCGGCGTCAGCGCCTTCGGTGCCTAAGGCCAGGGCCGCAATCGCGAGCCTGCCCACGCTCCCCAAGACTGCCGACAACAACTGGATTGTGCTTTCCTCGCTTCTTTTCCTGTTGGGAACGGTATTCCTCGTCACCGCACGTCTCTGCTGAGACATTCATTTTTCGGAAGTGCGGGGAAAATCGAGACTCGTCGACCACAAACCGTTTCTGCCATCAAAACCGCATGTCGCGAAGGTGCAAAACTGGGCATGCTCGGCAGTTCTCGGATTTTCCGCGCACTTCCGGAATTATGTCCCATTGGAGGCTCAAAAACGAGCGTGGACTGCTATTGCGAGCAATGCCACATGTTAAGTAAGGAAGCTAATTTCATTCTGCTTATAGCTCGCAAAATGATTACCAATTGTTTGCTTAGGTTCTATAATATTTAGAGGTAAATGTAATAATTCTACAAAACGGAGTTTCCATGCTTCTTGAATTCAGTATAGAGAACTACAAGTCGTTCGCGGATAGGGCCACTTTCTCAATGGAGGCGGCCCCTAAGCAGAAGGGGTTGGACTACAGCCTCCACGTACAAAAGGTCGGCAGGAAGACCTATAAGGGTCTCTCGTCCGCAGTCGTCTACGGCCCCAACGCAGCGGGTAAAACGGCGATAATCGGAGTTCTGGACACGTTGAAGCACATCGTGCTTCGCGGCAACGTTCGCGATGCCGAGACCATGACGTCGCCCGACCGCGCGGCGTTCGACCTGTCGTTTATCCCCAACAGCGGCCTCGCCGACCCCAAGCCCGTGTCCTTCGGAATCCGCTTCTTCGAGGGAGGGGACCTGTTCGAGTATGACCTGAAGGTAGACCTGGGTGCCTTCATGGACTTGTCGTATGACAGGGCGATTGTGCGTGAGTCGCTGTTGGTGAACGAGAAGGTCGTTTTCGATCGGCGCTTGGAGACCGTCAGCCTCGGCGACTTGGGCTCTGGAACACTTGCCGAGCAGCTTTCCGATGCGTTTCGCGAGAACAAAGCGGCTGCGATAAATTTCATATCCGGCTTCAGCCGAGACGAGCTGTTCCTGACCAACGGTTTCAAGCAGATCGTCAGCCCCAGGCTCAGCGCGCGCGTCACTGGGTGGTTCGACCGTGGGCTCACTGTCGTGTACCGTGCCGACAGACTAAAGACGGTGCAGGGGGCGGGGCTCCCGGACAAGGCCGTCTACATCAACGAGACGATTGACGCCGCCGCCAAAGAGTTCGGCGTCAGCTCCAATGCACTGGGCTTTGTGGTGCCTGAGGGCGAGAGCACGCCCAGGCTTAGCTCGATCTTTGCCGACGCCGAGGGCAACCTGGTGCGCGCGGTGCCCGCCGAGGACTACGAGTCCTATGGAACGGTGCGTTTTGTCAACTTGTTCCCGCTGGTTGCACGAGCCATCGCAACGGGAGGAACGTTGGTGGTGGACGAGTTCGATGCGTCCATCCATCCCATGGCGCTCATGAGCATTGTGAGCGTGTTCCATAATGACGACATTAACAGGCACGGCGCCCAGCTGGTCTTTAACACCCACAACCCGGTGTTCCTCAACGGCAATGTGTTTCGTCGTGATGAGATCAAATTCGTGGAGCGCGATCGAGAGACGGGCGGCAGCACCTGCTATGCGCTATCCGACTTCGGCACCTCGGGGCCGTCCGGCGTGCGTAAAGGGGACGACTACATGAAGAGCTACTTTGTAAGCCGCTACGGCGCCATCGAGGACATCGACTTTTCCCCAGTGTTCGAGGAGCTGATGGGGGATGACGCCGATGGCCAGTAGGAGGCAGGCGGACAAGTACTGGTTCTCCGTGGAGGGCGAGACCGAGAAGTGGTACCTCGAGTGGCTCCGTGACGTCGTCAACGCCGACCCGCGGGCGACGAGGAAGGTTGCCTTCGACGTTAAGGTCGAGAAGAACCCGCTCAAGCGTGCGAAGAGCCTAAACGTCGTTGGGAAGGCCGAGGTCTGGCATGTCTTTGACCTGGAGGACGAGGACGAACTGCACGTAAGGCAGACCCTGGACACGCTTAAGCGAATGCGCGACGCGGGCAAGCTCGGCCGCGGCGTCAAGTACATGAACGCGTACTCGAACTTCACTTTTGAACTGTGGATCCTGCTGCACAAGCTCGACATGCGCGCCCCGCTCAACCACAGGACTGGGTACCTGAGGCTCGTGAACAGGGAGTTCGGCGAGAGCTATCAGGACCTCGATGAGTATAAGCACGAGGGCAACTTCAAGAGAGCACTCGGACAGCTAACGATTGATGACGTCGTGGCGGCGGTCGCGCGTGCCAAGAGGATAGCGGAGGCCAACGAGGCTGACGGACACCGCTTCGCCGAGCACTGCACGTATCGCTACTGCCTGGACAATCCCGCGACGGATCTTTGGATAGCAGTCGAGAAGGTACTTAAGGGCGCCGGTATTATCGGTAAGTAGAATTAAGGCATGGTTTCGCTTGTCGACATGCCTACGCCGTTTCCCGCATACTGCTCCGCTGCGATGTCCGCGAGGCATATCTGTTTGCCTCTTTCGTATCGATCGCTTTGATGCCCCTTGTTGGCGCTTTTCCTGCTGGGAATAGGGCTTTTGGTGTTGAACGCCGCTACTGAAACGCCCAAACTTCGAAAGTGCGGGGAAAATCGGAATCTGCCGACCACAACCCGTTTTCTGCCAACAAAACCGCAGGTCGTGAAGGTGTAATACGGGGCATGCTCGGCAGTTCTCGGATTTCCCCGCACTTCCGAAATCGCCGCCCATTAAAGGCCAATCAACGAGCGGCGATTGTCTCCCACACCAGTCAGACGGTAAAATTCTGTCCATGATTACGCTTACCGATATATCCTCTGCCGTCTGTCACGTGCTGCCCCGCTACGACGTCCGCGAAGCATATCTGTTTGGTTCGTTCGCTCGCGGCGAGCAAACGCCCGATAGCGATATCGATTTGCGACTCGTTTGCGGCCACACCATGACGTTCGGCGCGTTATATGAGCTCTCCCTTGAGCTCGAGGAGGAACTCGGTCGAAAGGTTAATTTCGTCACCAACCCACCCGACAACATGCGCCCCGCCTTCCGCAAAAACATCGAGCAGGATGAGGTGCGACTCTATCAAGCAGCGTAAACGGGACAGGGTCTACCTAACCCGCATTGGAGAGTGGGACTTCGATGAGCGCTGGGAAGGGACAGCGTAGCTGCCGTATGTCCTTAGGCATACCCTTACAGATTGGCACCGCTTAGATACCCTGCCGGGCCTGGGGCCCTACAATAGGCGTGGGATACTTTGCACGTCGAACGAGGTGGTTGTATGACGGCAATTCAAGCATTTGCGGTTTCCGGCAGGGAAGATCGCCCGGTCGACTTTAGTTTTGACCACGCCGAATGTTTCTTTCCTGCGGTCAAATGGTTCAACGTCGAAGGTTTATCTGCCGACGATCTTACTTTCTTAACAGAGTTTGTCAGGACAAACGCCCCATTTATCTTTGAGCTCGCCGAACGCCAAAAAGCCGGACCGGCGGTGGCATAATGCCTGAGTTTTCCCGCATACTTCCGAATTTGGCGAGTCTTAGAAGCCAATATTGGACTTAAACTCGGTTCCATACACCCTCCTGCTCTTTGAATATAAGTATCGCCCTAGCGATAGTGTGCTATACTATCGCTAGGGCGATACCTGTTAGGAGACTCGCGTGGAACTGTGGCATGGTTCTCAGAAAATCATTGAGACTCCCCAGCTTGGCCTGGGGAAAGTCCATAACGACTATGGACAGGGATTCTATTGCACAGAGAGCCTCGATCTTGCAAGGGAATGGGCATGCTCGCGTGATGCCGATGGCTTTGCGAATCGCTATGAACTCGATATGGCCGATCTCAAGGTACTCGACCTGCTATCGCCGCAATATTCAGTTTTGCATTGGATAGCGTTGCTTGTAGAGCATCGTTCTTTTCGCAAGGACACCGCTATTGCCGTGGGGGCGTGCGAATATCTCCACGATCATTTTCTACCTGACACGAGCGCTTGCGACGTGATAAGGGGATGGCGCGCGGATGACTCGTACTTTAGCTATGCCAGAGCTTTTGTGAACAATACGATTACCGTCGATCAGCTTGGTCGATCTATGAGGCTCGGCAACTTGGGAGAGCAGTTTGTGCTCAAAAGCGAGCGCGCGTTTAAGAGCATTCGTTTTGCTGGATTTGAACGTGCGCCACAAGCTCTGTATGGTCCATTGGCCAAGGAGCGAGATGTAGCGGCAAGGGAGCAGTATCGGGAGCTACATGCCGAAAATCCGTTTGAGGGAATTCGTATCGTCGATATCATTCGAGAGGGGATGACGGGCGATGACCCACGCCTACAGTGAGATGTATCTCGAGGATGCCATGAGAACGCTGGGCGAGGTGGTCGATTTTGCTCTCTGTGACCAAGGGTTGAATCCAGCCGAGTTGACGGCGATCCTGTCGAACGCTTTTGAGATGAAACAGTTTGAGCACGGTATACCTCGCGTCGTCTGCGGCATGTCGGGCGACGAGCTCGCGCGCGAAATTATCGCTCATGCGGGACTAAGCCCCGTCGCATGCAGGGAGACCTATCCGTTCGGCCGTTCGCCTCAGTATTGGGCGGGCTGGGTTTTGGCCTATGCGCAATGGATGTGCAGCTTGTGTTTTAGCGACCTTCTTGAAGTCGCCCCGCTCGATTGGATCATCGGCTCGTACCATCCGCTTCACGAGGCCTCCGAGGACAAATTCGCCCAGATTGTCATCGAAAAATGGAACAACGCCCAGGCAGACAAAAAGGGCCTCAAAGCGGCACGAAAGGCGGCCGGCCTAACGCAAAAACAGCTCGCCGCCCAATCGGGGGTTAAACTTCGCGCCATACAACTCTACGAGCAGAACCAGCTCGACCTACGCCGCGCCTCGGTCTCCTCGGCATTGGCGCTCGCAAACACCCTCAGCTGCGCCATCGAAGACCTCGTCTGGCAGCCGGTTGCCCTGGAGTACGACTCGCGGGCTATTCCGTCCGTAAAGCTATAGAGGAGGTAGACATGCTTTGGAGCTATGTTCAGCTAGATGACGGCGCTGGTCGCACTGTTCAAGAAGATCATTCAATAACGCACGAGGCAATTTCAACATCACCGATTTTGCTCAACGGCGTCACGTCGATCGATGAAGCCATTCGACTGACCATTGAGGGCATGCCCAACGCGCTCAGGCTCTTGGAGAACTCATGATGGCGGCTATGCAGCGGAGCGCTCATCCGTTCGCGCCGCTCGTGCTCGATGATGCTGGTTCGCTCGAAGCTATGGCCGCGGCCGTGATGCGCTTACACAGCACGCTGCTGACGGTCGGGCGCTGCTATACGACTGACGCCACGGGAAACCGGGCAGCGCTTGAGCTTGGACGTGTCGAGTCCGTGCTTGCGGGTGCATTCTGTACAATATTCGGTCAATCGCCGGCAGATCGCTTCGCAGACATCTTTGACCAGGTCACCTACGTGGCCGAGCACATGGTCAAGGACCACATCTTTGAGGACGGTAACAAGCGCACCAGCCTTGTCTTTGCGTTGTCCGTCCTAAGGTTCGCCGGCACTCCGGTCGTGCTATCCGACAGCCCCGACCCCAAAGACAACCAGTACTACGCCTGGATCCAGGACCTCGTATCCGGAAACCGTACGACCAGTGGGCTCGCCGAAGAGCTGCGCCGCGGTTGCATTACGGGCATGGGCGACCCGTCGCGCGTATAGAATCAAAGCATCCGCACGCCTGGCATTATCTTGATTGGAAGCCATATGGAAATCCCTGGTACCTTGTGCATCAATGTTTACGACTTCGCGTTTTGCCCCGAGCCCTGCTACGACCGCCTGGTCGACCTCGCCGACCCCGAGGACTGGGGCCCCAGCAACCGCATCCTCAAAAACTACCTGTCGTTTTCGTTTAGCCGCGCGGTGTTCCTGACCGAGCGCGACGCGGACCAGACCGCGCCGTCCAACCTGCCGTTGGTGTTTGACGACGACCGCTGCCTATTCAACACCGGCCTGTACACGCGCCGTTACGAGACCATCTACGGCCTGTTTGAGCCCAACACCAAACCCGACGCGCGCCAGCGCTGGTTTTTGAAGGGTTTCTTTAAGGAAAGCGACCCCATGCTGGTCTCGTTTGAGTACCTGCCGTGCCGCGTGCGCTTTGCCGAGGACCCCTCCGAGCTAGTCTTTGATTACCGCCTGTCCATTCGTTCCAACATCGACCACATTCTGGGCGACGAGGAGAACCTGACGCGCATTCCTGTCAGCCTGATGGGGGAGGGCAACTCGCTGCTGCTGCGCCGCGCCTTTGAGGGCGCCGTCGTCGAGGCCGCCCGTCGCGCAGCAGCCAACTACACGCTCGCGGTACCGCAGTTCTATGGCGGCCGGATCCAGCTGCTCTTGCCGCTGTGCCTGACCGGCGACAAGCCCGAGCTGGCGCTGACCATCCAGCGCGAGGACGGCTTTTACGCCGCGCGCACCTGCCTCACGCTCGATATGGCCTACAACAACGCGCGACTCATTTGCCGTCCCGAAACTTCGTGGATTAAGCGATAAATGGCTGTTTAGCTGCGGGTTTGTCGTGTGCCCTGATTGCGGTGGCGCGGTTTGCTCCCACGAATTTAAAATCGGGGACAAAAAGTTCTTGGTAAACCACGCGCGGCTATGTTAGTATCTCTTTTGCCGAAAGGCAACGGGCGATTGGCTCAGGGGTAGAGCATATCCTTCACACGGATGGGGTCACAAGTTCGAATCTTGTATCGCCCACCATCAAAAGCGCAGGTCAGAGATGTTAAATCTCTGACCTTTTTCTTTTTTACACCAAGGGTGACACCAAAAGTGACACCAAAATCGAATCGCAGTCGTCCTAGGCGTCTTTTTATCGCGCCCTTTTTGCTGACGCCATTGCATATTTTGTATAAAACGCATGCGTATTTTCATTGAATTCTCCATGTGATTCGAGCGCAAATGTGGAGACGGGGACCACTGCCCCAGAACGCCTACCAGCGGATTTCTATAACACGACGGTTTTTCGGCGGAACTCGTCAAGCTTTTGGTCAGCATTTGGTTTGCTTCCGGTACTTACCCGCATGATGCCCCAGTAGATAATCGGCCATGCCCGCAATCCGCACGGCCTACGGCCGAAACCAGGGGAGAACAAATGGACGAAATCGTCTGTGCAAACACCGCATTCCGCTACTGGCGCTGCCCACCGCAGGTGCGCGATCTCTATCCACGCTTGCCCAATTCCGAAGACGGCTGGCGAGCTCTATCTCAATCGCCCTTCGTAGTCGACGTCCTCAAGACCCCGATTATTACCACAACAGTTTCCGGCGGCGTTAACTACCATTCGGGATTACGGACAACCATTCACTGTGATGATGCTTCTGGGGTGGACAGCACGCTGGAAACCGCGATGAGCTTTAGAGTTTCCAATCCGCTTGCGACGCTATTTACCATGGCGCGCTTTGTGTCTCCAACCGATCTTGTCCTTGCCATGTACGAATTCTGCGGATGGTTCTCAGTCTTTGAGCCCACCGCCGCAGCAGAAGCGGAACTAGACAAAGCCAAAGACGCTACCGAGAATGCAACCACCGAATCCCTCTTTGATCTCGATGAAAGCCTAGAAGAACCACAATGGAAACGCGTCTACGCACGCATTAAAGTTAAAGAACAGGTAAATGCGAAGGGGCCCAACGGACCAAAGAAAACGAATGAGGTCACAAAGCTAAAGGGCACTTCGCTCTGGATGAGGAAGCCGCTCATCGAATTACACGAGCTTCATGAGTACGCCAGCAAGATGAAAAAACGAAAGTGGGGTACGAAGTTTTACAACGCCGCGCAGCTGGTGACGGGTATAGCCGCTTCTCCGCTCGAAGTTGCAGGAATTTTATTGCTATCGCTTCCTCGCTCTCGTGGCGGTGCCGGCTTTAGAAACGTTTACGTCAACGACCTTACGCCGCTTACCGCATCGGCGCAGAGCATTGCAGGGCAAAATGTCTGCTACGGGGATATCGTGATTGTGAATCCAACCATAATGAAGGCAGGCAACGTGGAGATTCAGGGAGAGGTCATCCACGGATCAGGCGCCGTGCTCGACCACGATGCCAAACGCATGACGGCGCTGCAAAGTATGGGGTATGACGTCTTCCTGGTTACGCACGACATGCTCAACGATGCCGAGCAGCTTGATGCGATCGTGCGAAGTCTTTGCTCGCGTTTGGAATTGCGCTATAGGTGTAAATCTAAGGCGCAAAAGACAAAGGAAATGGAGTTACGAGCCAACGTACTGTGCAATTGGCTGGAAATCGGTCGTTAGACGGGTACCCTGCTCACTTCCGGGCGCCCCCGGTCGACTGCGCGCGATGCCGCCGCCACGAAACCGGCCCATCTACTACGTTTGGCCCCGGCCCCTCGACCATACCCCGTATTTCGCGAAAACCGCAGGCCGTCTACCTGCGGTTTTATTTTTGCTCGTGACGCCATGGTCGGGGGATGCCGCCCAAACGTAGTAGATGGGCCGCATCCGTGGCGGGAGGTACCCGGGGGCTGTCTCTTATACACATCTCCGAGCCCACGAGA